>Ga0209960_1004248_pt1 | contig 11171 bp, 14 predicted proteins | sample ThiBiot_500_plan_2_FD_183947 | JGI IMG/M metagenome (GOLD analysis project Ga0209960, IMG submission 183947) | Wastewater bioreactor microbial communities from Cape Town, South Africa - Thiocy_expt_500_plan (SPAdes) | ecosystem: Engineered > Bioreactor > Thiocyanate-remediating >... | reverse complement strand
AAAAAAAAAAAAAAAAAAAAAAAAAAAAAAAAAAAAAAAAAAAAAAAAAAAAAAAAAAAAAAAAAAAAAAAAAAAAAAAAAAAAAAAGGAACCTCTCTTAATTTTGGATCTAAAATGACACCACGATAAGTAATAGCTGCACCACCACCTCCAATTTTTCCTTCTTTTCTAATTTGATTCAAAAAATCAATTTTCATAAATCCTGGCATTGAGACCTCAAATTTTGTATTCATTTGTGTTGCATCTTCAACTATGAGAATTAATAAAATTGAGAATAAGGATCATTTGAAATAAAATAAAATAAATGAATAAATAAATAATCACCAAGAATAGTTGTGCTTGCTACTGAAGTTCTCTCAAGATCAACACTTTGAATTGACTGACTCTGTCGATGCTCGGTTTTCTAAGTATTTATTATTCTTAAATGTTTTTGCTTGTCTTTTTTTTTTTTAAAAAAAAAAATTACCTTTCTTCTCAAAAAGAAAAAGACTAACAAGACAAGAATAATTAAAGCTAAGAGACCAAAAGTAACACCAACCCCAATTCCAACTGCTCGATTATTTTTATTTTTTTCACTAAGGGCACATACTTTTCCATCTCCTGAGTATCCTTCTTTACATGTACAACTAAAGCTTCCAATACTATTTTCACATGTTGCAAATTCATTACATAATGGAGGATTTGCTTCACATTCATCAATATCTATTTTGTTTTTTTTTTTAAAAAAAAAGAAATTTAAACCAGAAGAATCAACAAAGTTGCACCATCACAATCAAGTCCATCTGGTGAATATCCTTCTTTACAAGTGCAACTAAAACTTCCAATTGTGTTACTGCACATTGCATTTTCATGACAATTATCAGTATTCAATTCACATTCGTTGATATCTTTTTTTTTTTTTCATATTTTTAGAAGAAATAATTCTAAGGAGAAAAAACAAAAAAATATTGTACCATTACAATTAGCTCCATTTCCTGAATACCCATTATTACAAGTACAATTAAAACTTCCATCTGTATTTGAACATATTGCATTCTCATCACAATTATCAGTCTTCGATTCACATTCGTCAATATCTATTTTATATTTTTTTATTAATTACTTGTTTTTTTCAAAAAACAAAAATTATGGTACCATTGCAATCCACTCCATTTCCTGAATATCCAGAATTACAAGTACAATTAAAACTTCCAATTGTATTATTACACATTGCATTTTTATCACAATTATTAGTGTTCAAATCACATTCATTTTCGTCTAGTTTTATTTCATTATCAATATCATTTGCTTTTCTATCATCAAAAATTCAGAATAAAAGATGATACCCTCACAACTTGTTCCATTTCCTAAATATCCAGGATTACAAGTACAATTAAAACTCCCAATTGTGTTTGAGCATGTTGCTTGAATAGAACAATTATGAGTATTCAATTCACATTCGTCAACATCTTTTTTTTTTTTTTTTTAGATTTATTTTTGCTCGTTATTTTCAATTTTTATTCCTCAATTATTATGAGACAAAAAAGACAAACCATTGAAACAATCCAAATCATTAGGCAAACAACCACAGCTATGATTGGAGTTCGTTCCAATCGAACAAACTTGACCTATCGAGCAGGGGTTTGTTGGGCAACTTGAATCTAATGACATTGATTTTTTAGGATTATACTGAATTTACTACATATTATATTGTATTTACCGCATTGATCTTTTGTAGGTGTGTAATCATTATATGTTCTGGAAGAGTAATCAGGAATAGGACAGACCCAAAAATTGGATCCAAGGTATCTAAGATTTTATATGTCAGATTTAATATCTATATTAGTGGTTTTGCTTTTGCTTACAAAGCTTGTGATGATAATGTCAAAATAAAGGTTGGAATTGGTCCAGAAAGTTGGTTATTATTTAAATTTCTATTTTATTTATTTATTTATTTATTTATTTATTTATTTATTTATTTATTATAATGAATAAGAGATGTTGTGTTTACAATTCTGTAATACCAGCTAATCCCGAAAGTTGAGCAGGAATTAAACCAAAAAGTTGGTTCTGAGATAAATCTCTATTTTATTATTATTATTATTAAATTCATCAGTATTAAAAAAAAAAAAAGGAAAGAATATGAAGTTGAACAATTGTTCAAGATATAAGTTTCCAAGTTCTGTTGGGATGGTTCCATTTAATTGATTATTCTTTAGTGATCTTTTTTGTATATTTTAAAATGAGAATGAAGGAGTAAATGAAATTAAATGAAAATGGTATTTTACAATGTTGATAGAGTTGACATAGCTCCCAGTTGAGTAGGAATTGGTCCTGAAAATTGATTGTTTGAGAGGTCACTATTTTTATTGTGTTCATTTTCATATTATTTTCTGTCAATTCTCAAATAATAAAATGAAAAAAAATTTTACAGAGAATTTAATGTTCCTCCTAAATTTTCAAATTCTGTTGGGATGGTTCCATTTAATTGATTATTTGCTAAATTTCTAATTCATGAAATTATAATTAATTCTTATCATGAGGAAAAGAAAGAAATTCTACAATCCTAAAATTCCTGAAAAACTACAATATTCGGGTGGAATTAACCCTTCCAAATGATTGAATGAAAAATCTCTTTTGGTAATAATAATTATTGAGTTTGACTTGAATTCTTTTTTAAAAAAAGAAAAAGATACATATACTGGATTGAGTCTTTTATTTGAGAAGGAATAGTCCCAGAAAGATCATTGTGTCCTAAATTTCTTTAATAAAAATTTTACAGACAAGTTTTTTTTGATCCGCAGTTCGAAAAAATCAGAGAATCAGAAAATGGCAGAAAAAAAATGTTGAAATCAACAATTACAATCGAATAAGAAAGTCGACTTCTCCAAGTTGAGTTGGGATTGTTCCATTGAATTGATTATTTGCTAAATTTCTGATTACATTTTATTAATTTTTATTTTTATCAAAATGGATGTAAAGAAAAGTACAGTGTTGATAAACTAGTGATGCTTGAAATTGTATCTGGAATGGGTCCATATAACGAATTCTTGTCAAGAGTTCTAAAAAAAAAATCAGAATTCATTTCAAAGATTTTTTTTTAAAAAAAAAGGATTCAATGAAAAGAAAACTGTACAGTTGAGATAACTCTGAAAGAGAATAAAGATCAGTCGGAAATGGCCCAACAAGATGATTTGAAGTCAAAGTGCTTTTTTGTTTTTTTATTTTTGTTTTTTTAAAAACATAATTCTAATAAATTGAAAAAACAAACATTTTATAAATCCTTGAATAAGACCCATCTTGAAAACAACTAAAGATATTATTTGTGCTTGCACAAGGGTCGTTAAGGTTTGGCTGAATCGTCCAATTTGGTCCTCCGGTACTATTATACACAAGCTTAATTGCTTCAACATCATCAGGATGTGTTGGGTTTGCTCCAGAAATTGAAATTGCAAATAACAAGAAAGTTAACACAAGTGTTAACACTTTAATTTCTTTCATCGTTCTAAATTATGAAGGGAAATTAAGGAACAGGAGTTGTGAAATGAAAATAAACTTTTTTTTTTTGCCCTTTTTTTTGTTGAATTTCTGATTTCAGTTCACCACTTTTTATTCAATGATTATTATGAAAAAGGAGGTAAAGTGGGTTTGGGACAAAGGTGCAAAAAAAACTTATGAGTAAAAATAAAAATAAAAAATGGCCAAAAAAAAAAAAAAATTTTTTTTTTCTTCCTCTTTTCCCATCTTCTATTTGATCTCTGATTTGACTTCAATCCCATTCAATCATTGAATTTGATTTCGACAGATTTTTTTGTTTTTGATTAAAATTTGATATAAAACTAATGGATCATTTTGATTGTTGATTGAACAAAACAAACACTTTTGGATTTTTTTTAAAAAAAGAGTCTTCTTTTTTTTTATTTCTTTATTTATTTTGAACACTTAGCATTTACTTATGACCTACATTATTTTATAGTTATAAGGAAAAAATTCACCATTAGAAAGAAATTAATTAAAAGGTAATATGCGCTTCAAATCCAAAATCTTGGTGATAACAAGGAGCATTAAAGAATGTGAAGAGCTCCACAAATCCTTTCAACTTTCAACTATCTACCACCATAAATTAACTCGTGAGGAGAGATCTAAAAATTCAAATACTTTTAAACTCTCTTCCAATTTAATGTTCAGCACTAGTGGATTTGGAACTGGGATTAATATTCCAAATATAAGATTCGTCCTTCATTTTGGTCATCCTTATTCCTTAATTCAATACACTCAAGAATCTGGAAGAGCTGGGAGAGATGGTCTTGAATCTTCTTGGATTTTGTTCTTTTTGAAATCTTCCCAAGTAGTTGTTGATGAAACCTTGAAATCATGTATCAATCTTGAAACGTGTAGAAGAGTCTATCTTACTAAAGAAATTAATGGGATGGATTCATTCCCTTGTTACTCCTTAAAAAATATATTTTAGAAGAACAATTGTTCAAAATCCAAATTCTTGAAATTTAGTTTCTTACCTGACAAAATAAACAGAAAAAAAAAAAAAAAAAACAAAAAAAAAAAAAAAAAAAACCAAGCTTTTGTTGATTCAATTATCAGAAAGCGTTCCTGTCTCTCAATAACAAAAATTAACCAGCTTCATTCTCATTCCACATCTAGATATTTTATTGAAAAAATTTTTTTTTTAAAAAAAAAAATCTAAAACAAAAGATTGTTAAAACTCTTTTACACTTCCAAGAGAATTTTACTCAAAGAAAATCAAATGTCATTGATTGAATTAAATTTGAAGGTAAAAACAATCTTTTACTTCAAGTAGATGTTTTGCAAAAGATTGTTTTTTTTTTTTAAAAAAAAAAAGGATGGAAAATAACAAAAACGAAACTGTTGAAAGGGAGGATAATAACAAAATAAACTAAAAAATAATAAGATTGAAATGATTTATTTAATCAAAAAATAAAAGAGTTTAAAACGATCATGGTAGTTGTTATAGTTGTTTTTCAGTTGTGTCTTTGAGGTTTGTTTTACGTTTTTTTTCTTGGTTTTTTTTTTTTTTTTTGAACCTCGAAAAAAAAGAGGAAAATACCCAAAACATAGGAAGTAAATAAAAAGAAACAAACAAACAAAAAAACAAAAAAACCATAATGAAATGAAATGAAATGAATGAATGGATCATAGGAACTGAACTCATGGATTGATTCGAAAGTGATCAAAATAGAAAGTTTAAAAAAAATTTATCAAAATAATAAAAAGATATTTAGTGAAAATGATTGAATTTTGTCCAATTTAATTTTTGACCGAAACCTGACCTAAAAATTTAATGAAACAGCTGTAAAGCTCAATAAAATTAAATGAAATGAGAACTTATAAAATTGTATTAAATATTTTTTTAAAATAAATTAGAATAGAGTCAGGAGGATAGTTTTTAGTTGTAGGAATTGAAAAGTATTTGAGAGAAGAAAGGAGTAGGTACCTTTTGGAATAAGATCTTAGAAGATCAAGCAAGCATAATAAATTAATTGAGGAGCCTTTGATAGAATAAAGAAAGAAAGGAAAAGGCCTCAATGGTGAATCTAGTAGGAGTTGACCCAGTCAGTGTGGTCCTCGAGCTGATTTCTAGAGATGATGCAGAGGAAGTAGCTGGTTTATTATTGAGAGTCATGGTTCAAAAACATGATATTGTTTCAGAGTTTATTGCCAATATATCTCAACAAAGATTATTATCTGGAATTGTTGAAAGAGATGATTTTGATGATATTCTTGATCAATTGACGAGAATTAGAACTGAAGTAATTTTCCTTCTTTTTTTCTTTATTATTTTGAATCATTATTTTATATTATTATTGAATTTATAGAGAAGAAGTTCTGCTGAATTAGAAGGAGAAGATGAAAACAAATTTCATGATTATGATTGGAATGAAGAAGATACCCAAAGTTTACAAATCGATAGAATGATTTCTAAATTACCAGATGAAGAAGAGGGAAAAAATAAAAGTTTAACAAACTCGGAAGCATTTCAAAATAATTTGAGACAAATTACAAGCAAACTTTCACAAAATTCTGAAAAAGAAAAGAATAAATTAAATGAAAATGAAATAGAAAAAGGAAAAGAGGTTCAACCTGGAAGTAATCAAGATGAAATTGTAATATTTTTTTTACTTTCAAGAATTTTTTTTTTAAAAAAAAGAATAATTTTTGGAAAAAAAAAAAAAAGCCAAAGACACTTGCAAGAGAATCAAAATTTGATCAACTCCTTAAAGATCCTGGATTTCTTGCTAAATTTGTTAAATTTCTCAAAGGGTAAATAACTTTGAAGATTGTTGGAAATAAAATAAAATAAATAAATAAATAAATAAATAAATAAATAAATAATAGTGAATTTAGTGAAGAAAATATTGAATTTTGGATTGCATGTGAAAGTTATAAAAATTTACCTGATGCAAATTTAGAATCAGCTGCTAAAGCAATTTTTGAAGGATATATTATTAGAGGTTTCAATTTGAATTTCTTCTTTTTTTTTAAAAAAAAAAAAAAAATCGAAAATTAAATTTCAAGGTGCTGAAAATGAATTAAATATAAAACATACATTGAGAATGAATTTGTTAGAAGTATATGAAGAAAAAAAATTTCCAAGAACTCTTTTCGATGAAGTTCAATATGAAATCTATCTTCTAATGTTAACGGATTCATTTCCAAGATTCTTGAAAACTGATTTATCTTTAGATACTGAAGTAATAACTTTCTTTTCTTTCTTTTCTTTTTTTTTGAATCTTTGAAACCAAATTTAAATCAAAATAGGAGGAAAAAGGAACAATAAAAATTAGTCTTGATCTATCAAATGGAAAAGGAACTGAAACATCCTCACAAATCAAGACACTTTCGATATCTTCGACTGAAACATGTCAACAAGTAATTCAAAAAGGTTTTTCTTTCTCTTTCTTTTTCTTTTTTTAAAAAAAATGAAATAATTTTTTTTTTTTTTTTTTTTTTTTTTTTTTTAAAAAAAAAAAAATAATTTTTTTTTTTTTTTTTTTTTTTTTTTGAATAAAGTCCTATCTAAAGTTCTCTCCAAGTCAAATACAAGTGATTATTGGCACTTTTATACCATGTATTTCCGACATAATCAAAATGGTAGATAATCTTTAAACTTCTAAAATTTATTCTTTTAATTTTTTTTTTTTTTGTTGTTCTATTATAGAAAAGAGATTAACTTATAGTGATTTACCTCTTATATTGAAAAAAAGAGCAAATATGGAAGAATCAAGTGAAGAACCATTATTTATAATGAAAGATGATAGAAAAGAAAAATCAAAAAATCAAGAACTAACAGTTTATTATTATTATTTTTTTTTAATTTTGAATTATGATCAAATGAAAATTAAAATCACTTTCAAAATTAGTCATCAAAACTTACATCAAAATTTCGGAAACATACATCAATGACATTTTCTGTTTCAAAAAAGAAAAGGTTATTTTTTTTTTCCAAATTTTCAATCCATTACATATTTTTACCTTTTTTTTTTTTTTAAAAAAAAAAAACAGAAGTGCAAGTCAAGAAAATCTTTTTAATCTATTTAATGCAAAGCCTGATCTAGAAAAGCAAGCAGCTTTTGATGGAAGAGAAACTCCATTTATTATTTCTGATTGTATTGAAGCAATCGAGAAAAAAGGTTGATACAAAATTATGCTTTGATCAATTTTTAGAAGTTAATCTTAAAAATTTCGAAAAAAATAAAACAAATCTTTTAGGACTTCTCATACCTGGACTCTATCGCCATTCAGGATCAAGTTCTCTTGTTAAACAACTTAAAAATGAATTTCAATCTGGCAGGTAATTGCTTATCATTCATTCTTTATTTCTTTTCTTTCTTTTTTTTGATTTTTTTTTTTTTTTTTTAATAGACCTAATTTGGATGATCCACAATGGTCAGATATTAGTGTCCTTACAAGTTTAATTAAAACATATCTTCAAGAATTACAAAGACCTTTAATAACTCCAGAAAGTTATATCGAGTTTGAAGAATCAATCAGTATTCTCTGATTTAATCTATTTTATTTTAAAAAATACAACAAATTCATTCCCATAGAAATGGAACATCAATTTGGAAAAGTTCAAGGTTTTCAAAAAGCAATCTCAACTCTTTCAGCTGTTCATAGTGCAACTTTAATTCATTTAATTTTACATCTCACAAAGTTTTTCTTCTATTTTTTTTTTTTTTTTTTTTTTTTTGAATAAATCCTAAAAATTTTTTCCCCATCCTTCAGAGTTTTAACACAATCAGAGGCCAATAAAACAAATGAAAAAGATCTATCTTTTATGTTTGGAGCAATTTTAATTCGTCATGAAGCAGATCCTACCCGCTTAGATATTCAATTGGTATTTATTTATTTATTTTTAAAAAAAATTCATTTATTAACATTTTTAATTATTTTTTTTTTTTAAAAAAAAAAAGAATCTCCAAGCATCAATAATTTCTTTTATGATTAAAAATTCTTCCACACTATTTCGTTCATTCAAAGATTATCATCGAAATTCAAGTGAAAGTACCGAACCTCTGGTATTTTCTTCACTTTCTATATATATGTTTTTTGATTTTCTTTAATTTCTTTTCAAATTTTCATTATTTACTTTTTTTGATTAGCAAACGAATATTCGAATTTCATATGCTCGTGATTCATTAGAACATCGTCCTCTTCAAGTTTCAAGGGATGATTCCACTGAGAACGTTAAAAAACTTGGTTTTTTTAAAAAAATTAATTTCCTTTTTCTTTCTATTATTTATTATTTCAATAATTCATTCCAAAAAAAAAGCACTCAAACTTTTTCAAATTACTGACTCCCCTGATTTCTTTAATTTGACACTCTTTCATGATGGACAACGTAACTTTCTTTCTTTCTTTCTTTCTGTCTTTTTCCAAACAAATTTGTCTCTTATCTCCTTTTTTTATCATTAAAATAGAAAGAGATTTAACTCCACAAGAAACTCCATTTTCGATCCACCAACAACTTGTTAACTCAGGAGAAGGAGAACCAAAATTTATTCTCCTTGATACAAGACCTCAAGTTTTTCTTTTCTTTTCTCTTTCATTTTTTTTTCTTTTCTTTTTTTTTTTTCGGGACATAAATAAAATGACAATAAAATCAATAACAATAAAAGGAAACCCAACAAAACAATGGAGTGAAATCAAGAAGACATAGGAGTTTAACTTTTGGAACTAAAGCTCCGTATTTTTTCCTTTCCTTTTTTTCTTTGTTGATTATTTATATTTATATTTATTTATTAGGGAGAAACTCAAAATTGATAAGAACATGTCCATCATGGAAAGTAAATTCTTCACTCTTGTTTTCGATTGCAACATAAGAAAAAAAAAAGAAAAAAATTAAAATAATAAAATAACAGATCCAAGTTCTGATTCACCAACAACTCCAACTACACCATCTTCGAATTCAAGTCCAGAAACATTTTATAGTCCAAGAAAATCTCTTGGGTTTAAGCCATTTTTGAGAAGAACATCAACTCCTAATACTCGATTATCCCTTCCTCCAACATTTAACGTTTCTTTTTTTTTTCTTCTTTTTTTTTCTTCTTTTTTTTTCTTTTTTTTTTTCTCCTTTTATATTATATTCATTTCAAAATAAAAAAAATTTTAGAATGAAGCAGGAACTTTAAAAATAAAAAATGGAGATCTCCGTTCAGAGTTCGTAATTAATTTGAATGTTACGCTTCAAGATACTCAAGAAGTGGTCATTTTGAAAGGTAGAGAATTATTTTTCGTTGTTTCAATTTAAAATTCAAATTCAATTTTTCTTTGATTATTTAAAGCAATGGATGCCTTTGATTTGAAAGATGATACTTCACTCTATTTTTTAGCTTGGGCAAACCAAGAAGGTCTTTATAAACCCTTTTTTTAAAAAAAATTACTTTGAGTGATTTAAATTTAAATTTAAATTCAACTTTCAATAGAAAAAGTTGTAGCACTTTCTCCAAATGAAATACCTCTTTCATTTCAAAATCAACACCCTTTTGAAATCACTTTTATTTTAAAGAAAATTCCTTCCCTTCCTCAAAAATCAACAGAGAGTACTTCACCAAAACGTAGTAGGGAACGTAGTAGGACATTTAGTACAGGACTTCAAAATATTTTTGGAAAAAAATTGTAACCTTTTCATTTTATTTTTATTTTTCATTTTTGAATTTTTTTTAAAAAAAATTAGGGATGATTCCAAAGGTCTCCAACAAACATCATCAAGTTCTTCAATTTCGAGTATAAATTCATTTGAAGAGAAAGAAAAAAAGCCTTCTCCTCTCAAAGCATATAGTACAGAGTTTGATTCTGAAAAAAAGGTTCAATTCAGAAAAAAAAAAAAAAATGAAACAAAATCAAAAAAAGAATGATGAGAATAATTATAATGATTTTAGATTGCGGAGGAAGGAAATGAGATGGGAACAATTCGTCTTTCATTAAAAGAATTTTCAGAAACTGATCATTATAAAACAATTGCAGTTAATATGGAAGATACAACAATAGATGTTCTACAAAAAGGTTGATTTTTTTTCTTTTCTTTTCAAATGAAATAAAATTGAATACCATATCATAGCTTTTGAAAAATATGAAATTTCTCAAAATCCTCTTAACTACTTATTATTGATGATGGATAAAGGCTCAGGTTCATTTTTTCTTTTATTTATGTATTTTTTAAAAAAATAAGAAATTTTAATGAAAATCTATATTCCATTAGAGAGAATCATTGATGCTTCTGAAAATCCATTACCGATTAAACTTGAAACAATTTCTAAATTTAATTTATCTATTGAACCAACTTTTTCAGTCATTTCGGTCAAATACGCTGAGGTATTTTTTTTTTTCCCTTTTTCACACTTAGTAATAATTCTAATTTTATTTAATTTTATTTTAGAACAAAAAGAAATCAAGAAGGAGAAGGTTGATTTCTTATTTTTCTTTCTTTCTTTTTCTTTTTCTTTTTGTTTTAAATAATAAAAAATAAAATAAATTAATAGTGAACTAATTCCAAAGAGAATAAGTGAAGCTTTTGAGGTTTCATTTTGATTTTTTTTTTTTTTTGATTTTTTTGATTTTTATCTTTTATCTTTTGTTATTAATTTTGAAATTCTTAGAATTTTGGAAACGTTGAAAAAGTGTTTTTAAATGTTGCATTGGAAGTAACGAATACG
>Ga0209960_1004246_pt1 | contig 11180 bp, 15 predicted proteins | sample ThiBiot_500_plan_2_FD_183947 | JGI IMG/M metagenome (GOLD analysis project Ga0209960, IMG submission 183947) | Wastewater bioreactor microbial communities from Cape Town, South Africa - Thiocy_expt_500_plan (SPAdes) | ecosystem: Engineered > Bioreactor > Thiocyanate-remediating >... | reverse complement strand
ATAGTTATTAAAATAAATTTTTTTTTTTTTTTTGACTTTCTTTCAACATTTTATAAATAAATAAAAATAATCTAGATTTCAAATTTCACATCAAATATTTAGAAACAGTAATAAACAAAATATAATCAAAATCAAAAATAAGATCATAAAATCGTGAAATCATGAAATAAAATACAAAATCACAAGATATTTCAAAAACAAATAAAAAAAAATATTGATTTTTGATTTTTTTTTTTTTTCTTGAAAGTAAAATAAAATTGGAATCAAAATCAAAATCAAAGTAAACTTCTGATAAAAGTTATCATCTTCAATTGTTGATTCTTATTCAAACAAACTTTAACAATAACTGTTAACATCTTTTTTTTAAAAAAAAAAACAAATCTTTGACAATCAAAACAAAAACTCAAAAAAAAAAAAAAAAAAACTCAAAAAAAAAAAAAAAAAAGAAATCATAAGGATTATCTCAATTTCTTTAAATTATCATTCTATTAAATTGAAAAATTATGATAAATTGTGATATATTGTTATAATATTGTTATTGATAACTTACAACAAAGTCTGCATCAGTTTCCCAGTCATCCTCTTCTTGGACGTCGACTTTAACATTAGCTGTTGTTGTTGATTTCCACATCTCTTCTTCTTCTCTTCTCTTATTTATTATTTGGTTTGTTATTTTTATTGTTTCTTTCTCACTTTTTCTTTGGAAATCAAACCCAATAAATCATTGAAATCATTGAATCGTTCAATCAACCAGATGTTATAATGAGTCCTTCAAGATTTTAAGTCTGACTTAAACAAATCAATTCAGTGAAATCACCCTAACTTATGGTCAGTTAAAAATAAGTTTGAAAATTTTTATTTGATTTCATTTTTTATATTTTAATCATTAAGTTACAGTCAATGTATTTGAGAACTTTTGATGAATTTGTTTAAAAGTGGGCCTATCATCTGGATTTTGTTTCCAACAAATTTCAATTAGCGTTGAAATTAATTGAAGTTCAAGATCTCCTCCAGGATCAGGAATTTCTTCTCTCTTTCTGATCGAACTAAGAAGTCTATCTCTGTTACTTCTTCCACTAAAAAAGCAAAATCCATTAAAAAATTGGAAAATATTTGGAAAAAAAAAAAAAAATACCATGAGCCCAAGGTATCTTTTTACTCAACATTTGCCAAAGTATGATTGCATAAGAATAAACATCTCCTTTGATTTCATATTCTATTGATGTTGCTTCATTTTTGCTAGCCAATTTCCCAAATACTTCTGGGGCTGTATATCGAGGTGAAAATCCTTTTACATTAACTACACTCTGGCGAAAAACCTTAAAAAAAATCAAATTCAATTTTTTAAAAAAATACATTTTCAACATAAAAAAATAAATAAAAAAATAAACTACTTTTAGTTCTTCAACTCTCGCTAAACCAAAATCACAAATAACTGCATTTAGTGTCCCATTTTCTTTTTCTGTTTCTAATAATACATTTGACCTATTTTGTTGTTGTCCATTTATTTGTTAAGGATTGAATATTTTGGTTAAGCATTTACTCAAAAAAAAAAAAAAAAAAAAAAAAAAAAAAAAAAAAAAAAAAAAAAAAAAAAAACGATTTGAGATCTCTATGAGCAATTCCAAATTCATTGATAGTATTCATTCCTGATGCAATATCACTAGCAATTTTAATAATTATATAACTTGGAATATCTCCAGAATAATTTTGAATAAATTTCCACAAATCTGTTTCGTATAACTATTGTAATTTTGGTCAAAAAAAAGAAAAAAAAAAGAAAAAAAAATAAATGAAAATACTTTAGTAATAATACAACGAGGATTTTCGGAATAACCAACAAAAGTTATAACATTTGGATGAGATGAGATTCCCCACATCATTGCTATTTCTTGTTCAAACAATTGGTCTTCCACATCAAATATTTCTTTAAGTGCCACTTCTTCAAATCCAAATTTCTATTTTTGTAAAAAAAAAATTAATTTTCTTGTTCTTCTTGGAAAAGAGAAAATGAAATAAAATACTTCTCTTAATTTTGGATCTAAAATAATACCACGATAAATCAAAGCAGCACCTCCTCCTCCAATCTTTTCTTCTTTCTAATTTGTTCTGTGTACTCAATTTTCATAAATCCTGGCATTGAAACTTCAAACTTTGTATTCATTAATGTAAAATCTTCAATTTCTGTTCCTATTTTATTTATTTATTGAAATATTTGTTTATGAAAAATAGAGAAGAGAGAGAGAGAGAGAGAAAAAAAAATACGTGTTTTTTGAGTTGTTGCCGAAATTGTTTCCATTTCTTTAAAGCTTTCAATCTTTCTTTTTTGGATCTCCTTTTTCTTTTTTTAAAAAAAGAAAGAAATTTCAAAGAAAAAAAAAGAGTGAGAAAGGAAAAAAAAAAAAAGACAAAGGAAAACATACTTTTCTTCGAAGTAAGAAGAGAATTAATAACACAAGAAGAAGGATCGCCAATAACCCAAGAGATACACCAACACTAATACCAATCACAAGTTTTTCTGGGAGAGAAGTAGGTAAATCTGATGTTGATGTTGGTGTTGAGGTTGGAATTGATATTATATCAGCTGTCCAGCTATAGTTGCTGATAGAAGAAACTCTGGAAGCTTCAGAACAATGTAGAGCGAATTCAGTTGGACTTCCAAGAAAAAAACCAGAACCGTCAAGGTTCTCTTGAACAGCATCATAATGAATTGGACAATCACCAACTGGTAAGTAACCAAGATTGATACAACCAATAGTATTCAATTCTGTTGTTACATTGACTGCAAATGTTGTTGGGGCACAATAATTTGATCCTTCAAGGGTAGTTACTGCAGTTGGTGTATTTGGAGTAATCCTCTTGCTTGTCCATTCCAAATTAATTCGAACAGGTTTCTTGCTACCAAACATATTATTCTTAATAATCGCATAGCCTATTACCCAAACCATTTTTTGGGTTTAGTTTTATTTGTTTATTTATTTCAGAAAAAAAAAAAACCATCAAGCGTATAAGTTGCGGAAAAAACTGTGGTCCAAATGAGAGAAGTTTGATCACAAGTCTCACTTGTGAAAGTTGAAGATGTAAGAAGGTATTCACCAGTATTATTATTTATTTCAAGAAAATAGGTGTTCCACAAAGCCAGAGCCAGAGGTGATGTTGTGAATTCCATACAACCATGTTCAAATTTTCCAGAAGAAAGAGTGGGTGGATCAAGGGGAATATAGGGAAATGGGTTCAAAATGGTGTTGGGTGTCGTACATGTAGACTCAAAAAGAAATCCATATCCAAACTTCATATTGGTACCATCTTCAAGGTAAATATCTTGAAAAAGATGACAAGTAGTTGCTGAAGGAATACCAAGTCCTGCACACCCAGTGGAGTCAATATCAACGGGTTGATATTTATTAGGGACAGAAGGGAGATTTGAACAGAGAAGTTGTAACAGGACACTAACTGAGTCATCAAGTGAAGTTATCATGTATGCAGTACGATTGAAATCAATTCCTCGGGCAACGACTAAGGTATTAGTAGAGTCACCATTCACAGTCACATTTCGATCATCTATAAAACAGAAAGGAGCATCAAGTGAAATCAGTCAAAATTCGAATATACAGAAAAATAGAAAAAAAGAAAAAAACTTTGAGTTTCAAAAGTTCCTTGAAAGCGATTAACAAGTACATATGACGCTGATGTGCAATTCCCATCATCGTAATGATACTGTTGTTCACTTTCAAATTGTTTATCACCAGTTAAAGTCACAATTTCAACGTAATAAAGGCTTGTCTGTTTACCTGCTACAGTAACTATCCATGGACCAAGACAATCACTCTTATAACTTCCTTTTGGATCTTCTAAAGCATAAATTAAACTGACCAAAACAATGAAAGTAAAGAGAAGAACATGCATGATGCTCAACTAATTGGTTTCCTATTTACATCATTATTAGATTCATTTTTCTTGTTTTTTTTTTTTTTTTTTTTTTTTTTTTTTTTTTGAAAAAATGAAAATAAAAAATACAAACATAATAAAATATTGAAACTTACTTGAATTACTTTCACAGCTTCTAATCCTCTCTCTCTCTCTTTCTCTTTTGTATTATATTTTAGCTTGGTCTTCTTTAACTAATCTCTCCCTTCATTTTTGCTCTTTTTAGCTTTTGCAATCTCTAAATAAAAAAAAAGAATGACCAAGGGTTTTTTTCCTAAAATCCTTCTAATATCAATTGTTCCTTCATATTTCTTGAAATCCAAAAAAATTACTTCAATTTATTCTATAATTTGTAACTTCTCTCTCTCTCTCTGTATCAAATGTGATGCTATTTAAAATTTGATTTTCTATCATTTCATCTCATGAGAATTTACAAGACAAGATCCAAAGAAAAATAGTTGTTTGCCATTTTTTTTTTTTTCATAAAGATCTTTGTATCTATTTTCTTTATTTTTATTCAACCTATTTTATTGAACAGATTACATCCAAAATATACCCACAAAAAACCAAAGATTCGAGAGAGAAAATTGATAGATTTGAAGTTAAACTTTGAATTGATTCGAAAAGATGAATGAAAATTTCAGATTCCAAAAAAATAAAGAAATAAATTGGTTTCTAATCGATTTTTAATTCCTTGTTTTTGAAATCTAAATAACAATCTGAAAGCAGAACTATAATTGAATGAATAGAAACAGCATCCTTGTCTTGAAATATAATTTGATATTTAAATTGAAATAATTGAAGAAAATAAGAAATTAAAAATAAAAATAAAATTATAAATAAAAGATTTACCAGCCAATCCAAGTTGTATCCTCAATTTTGTTCTTGTTTCATTTAGATTTCTTTCAAATGATTCTATTAATTCAACAATCTTTTTTCTTTCTTGAAATTTTTCTTCACTTACTTCAGTTTTTTCTCTTTTTCTTGCCCAATAAAGACCAGTTTTTCCATAATCATCTTTTTTATTGATATCTATTTCTCTTCCACTTGCTAACAGATATTTCACTATTTCAATATGTCCTTCTCTACAAGCAATATAAAAAGGAGTTTCACCATCACCATTTGCTTTATTAACATCGACTCTTGGATCATTTAATAATAGTTTCACAATTTCAATATCTCTGTTATAACACGCAATATAAAATGGCGCTATACCAGTATTCCTTGTTTTATTGACATCAATTCTATCATCATTTAATAATAATTTCACAATTTCAGTACGTCCATAATAACAAGCAATATGAAAAGGTGTTACTCCACCATCTCTTGTTTTATTGAAATCAACTCTTCCATCATTTAATAATAACTTTACAATTTCAATATGTCCTTTTTCACAAGCAATAAAAAAAGGTGTTGCAGTATTGAATGCTTTATTAATATCAATGTTCTCTTCATTTAATAATAATTTTACAATTTCAATATGTCCATAATAACAAGCATTATTAAAAGGCGTCCAGCAATTATTAGTTGCTTTATTAATATCAATTCTACGATCATTTAATAATAACTTTATAATTTCAATGTGTCCATAATAACAAGCAATAAAAAAAGGTGTTTCTCTATCCTTATTTGTTGCTTTATTCATATCAACTCTTTTATCATTTAATAATAATTTCACTATCTCAATATGTCCATTTTGACAAGCAATATAAAAAGGTGTTGCACCAGTATTGAATGCTTTATTAATATCAATTCGTTTATATATTAATAATAACTTTACAATTTCAATATGTCCTTTTCCACATGCAATCAAAAATGGTGTTGAAGCATCATTTGTTGGATTATTGGTATCAACTCTCTCATCATTTAATAATAATTTCACTATTTCAATATGTTCAAGATCACAAGCAATATAAAAAGGTGAAAAACCACCATATCTTGTTTTATTGAGATCAACTCTTCTATTATGATTCAATAATAATTTCACTACTTCGAATTGTCCATTTTGACAAGCAATATAAAAAGGTGTTGCACCATTCTTATTTGCCTTATTGATATCAACCCTACTACCACTTAATAATAATTTCACAATTTCAATTTGTCCTTCATAACAAGCAATCCAAAAAGGTGTGCTTGAATATTCAGAATCTTGCCAATTAATGTTAATTTGTTCATTTTGAAGTAATTCTATAACTTTTTTAACTTTTCCATCTCCGCAGGCTTTCCATAGTTGTTCTTCCATTTTTGTTTTATTCAATAAATAAGTTATTTTAATTTTTTTTAAAGTCTATCTTTCAAAGAACAAGAGCGAAGAGAAATAGAATTATGAATACGTTAAAAATAAAAAATAATCGTGTTTTTAGAGTATTTTGTAGGGTTATGTGATGACAATGGAGGAATGGGAATTAGAAATTTCTTATTGTTTTCAAATTGATTTTTGTTTTCAAAAAAAAAAATTTTTTTTTGCCATTTTTTTTTGTTTTTTGTTTTTTTTTTTTTTTTTTTTTTTCATTTTTTTTTTTTTTTTGTTTTTTTTTTTTTTGTTTTTTGTGATTTTTGAGATCTTTGTCTGATTGATTGATTTTGGGTCTAATTAATGTTCAACTAACTGTAAAACCCAACATTTTAACAATTTTGCAATTCAATTCAATTCAATTCAACATTATTTTAAATTTCAAAATTCAAAATTCAAGTAAAAATATTCTCAAAATTTGACAAGTGAATGATATTTGTTAAAATGTTATTTGAGAATAGGAGGAAATTTTGAAAATAATTTGGGTTATATTTTATTTTAAATTTCCATTCATTGAAGAATATAGAATATGAAACCAATTCATCAATTAACTCTAATACAATACAATTGTTATTGTCAAATTGTTAAATTTAATAATATCTTTATTTCATTGACTTGCAATTCAAAAATTTGAAAGGAAAAAAAAAAAAAAGAATGAATACTCGAAATTTGTAGTTCCCAAAAAACCAAGAAAATAAGAATTGTCATTAATTGATACAAATTATCAATTGATTTCATTAATTGATTTCATATTTCAATCTAGGAAACCCCTTTAGTTTGTTAAGAAAGTTTTTATTTGTCTGCTCTTTGAAGCCACACCACGCAAGTGAGGCGAGAGGAAAACCTAACCAAAATGCAGGCTGTTAGGCAAAGATATAACATGATTCGGACTTACCGAAAGATTCAAAGGTTATGGGAAGAATATAAAGCAGTTCAAGATAAAAAGTAAAATTTTATTTTATTTTTTTTTTTCATTTTCATTTTAATTGATAGTGATTCTTCTTATTATTTCCCCTTTGAATTTTCATCACGATGCATAAATAATAATATACTTTTTTATTATTATAGTGATATAGTTGTAAAGAGAGAGAAATTAACAGCATTTTTAAATTCGTTTCAAAATGCTTATACTGAATGGGGGGTAGGCTCACCAGAACTCTCACTTGATAAATTTTATGGAGATTGTACATCAATTTTAATTGTTCTTCTTCATGTGATAGAAACGTAATGAATTTCAATTTAATTAATTAATTAATTAATTGTGGGATAGATCTTTAAAAAAAATAACCAAATTAAAAAAAAAAGTGAAACAGCACAAGGATTTAGAGAAGAAGATGGAAATGAGAAAATTGCTTCTTTAAAAATTTTAATTAATCAAGCTTTGGATGTCACTGAAAAAATTTTAAAAGTTCTTTTTTTTTTTTCAAAGAAAAAAATTATCTTCTTTTTTTTTTTAAAAAAAAAACTTTAATTTTCATTATTTATATTTATTTATTTAGGATGGCAAATATAGATCAGTTGTAGCAAAAACTCCCAATTTAATTGGAACAACTTTAACTTTATTAGAACAATTTGATACAACAGAAGCTAAAAAACTTGCTTTGAAAGTAATAAGTGCTATTGGAGAAAGTAATGAAAATAAATTAGAAATCGGTATAATTGATATATATTAGAATTTCAATTATTTTTTTTTTCTTAATTAAAAACTTGTTTGTTTTTTTTCTTCAAAATTTAAGGTCGACATCAAGGGTTTAGAAAAATTTTGAAATTATTAATGGAAGGAGATGAAGAATTAAAACAAGAAACTATCAAAACTCTTAAACATATAATGGATATTCGACAACAACAAGTATTTTTGAAAAATTATTTTCTTTTTTTTTTTTTAAAGATTTTGAAAAAAAAAAATCAAAAAGGAAAAGGATAAAAAACCAATTCAAAGGACTAATTCAAATGCAACATTTTTTAGTGAAAAATTTTCCTCAATAGTTTCAAATTTTTCAGATGTATTTAAATATTTTACATCAGAAGAAAGTTTCTTTTTTTTTTTCCTCATTTCATTTATTTATTTATTTGAAAAAGAAAATTATTAACAAAAAACAAAAACAAAAAAAAAGAATCAAGATCACTTGTAAAAGTTCATGATCCTTCACTCGATTCAAATGGGTTCTTTATTTTTTCTTTATTTTTGATGTATTTTTGTGAACACCAATTTTTTTTAGACAATTTATTCCCACTTATGAAGAAATTGAAACTTTTTTACAATATTTGGAATCAAAAAGTAATTTTTTCTTCCCTGAATTTAATTACTCAATTACTTGAATTAAATTAATTATCAATAAAGAAATTCAAGAACCCTCTGAAATAGAAACTACTGACCCAGAAAAAAAAACAGACCCTCAAAATATTCAATCTAAAGGTAATTTAAATTCCAAAATTTCTTTTATTTCTTCAATTTTTTTGAAATTTTTTTTTCCTTTCAAATATTAGAAGAAAATTTTGAGACAACAGAAGTTTTAAAGGTTTTTCTTTTTTTCTTTCTTGGTACCTGAAATATTTATTTATTTATTTATTTATTTTTATCTAGGAATTAATGAGAGACCAAGGAGCTCTAAATTCTCTAATTAGTTATTTAAATGAAGATTCTACAAATTTATCATCAAAATTTGATGCAATTGTAACTTTAAGTACATTATTATCAAATAATCCAAAAAATCAAGAATTATTTCGTCAAATGGATGGATATCGAATTCTTCAATTCAAGTTTGAAAGAATCAAATTTCAATCTTATGATTTAAAAAAGCAATTTTTAACAGTAATTTTTTGTTTTGTTTTTTTTTTTTTTCTGAGAAATTTGAATTATATTCATTAAAACGTAATTATAAAGGAGTGTTTTTTATTGTTTTTTGAATTGGCAGTTGATGGAACAAAGGATATGGTTTGATTATTATTTTTTTTTTTTTGAAATAAAAATAATAATTCAAATGAGAGCAAGAAATAAATAAATAAATAAATAAATAAATAAATTTAGACTATTTCTAACTTTAATATTGCTGAACTTTTAGTAAAAATTGCAACATCATCTCATGATATTACTGTTCGAAATCAATCATTAATATGTATCAAGGTTCAATTTATTTCAATTCTAATGAAATTTGATTTACTTATAAACTAATTAACTTAACATTTTCTTCAGGATTTGATTTGTTCACAACCTTTAAACTCATTAGTATTTCTTGAAGTCGTAAAAGTTGACGATTTATTAAGTATGATCTCGAAAGTGACAAAAGTTGGAAGTGAAGAATTTGAATCTTGTCTTGTAAACTTTTTTTTTTTTTTTTCTGAAATTGACTTGATTTAATTAATTTAAACGAAACCAAAAACAATAAATAAAAATAGAAAATTGAATTTGATGGTCTTCAAAGTGAACCATCTACACCAACTTTTGATTCTGGTACTATTGATGATGAACGTGTCAGAGCAATTCAACATTATATAGAATTAATTTTCGAAATATTAAATTATATATCAATTCTACTTGTAAATCATAATTTTTATATTTTAAATGTAATTTTCTTTTTCTTTCTTTTTTTTCTCTTTTTCTTTTAGAAACCAAACAAACTAACAATTTTTTTCTCCAACAAACAAAAAGAAATACTCAGATATAGTTTCCGAACTTAATCTTCCTTCAGAGAATTCCTTTGCAACAAGATTATTAATTTCAATTTCCAAAATTTTAACAGTTTTTTTCATACTTTTTTTTTCTTTCTTTCTTTGTTTTTTTTTTTCTCGAATTATTTATTGGTAAACTAACTAATGACATTTTAGGATTATAGAAGTAGAAATCGAAAAATGGAAAAAGGATTTCTTCAAAATTTTATGACTTTAATGAAAAAAATGGTTGAAAGAGCTTCTCAAGAAGAGAGTTTAAAGTCAATTGATTTTGGTATTTATCTTAACTACCAAATTTTAATTTTCTTTGTTTAATTTTTTGAAAAAATTAAAATCATAATTTAGACTTAAGAAGGAGATCAGGATCAGTCTTTTCGTATACTTTTGAAGGAGCAAATGCTCCATCAAAACAAGATCTCTTACTTTTAGAAATTTTTGGATTACTTCATGATTGTACTCATTTATTTTTAAAATTGAAAGAAAAAAAAATCAAAATAACAATCAATGTTTTTTTTTTAAAAAAAAAATTAGTAAAAGAACCAAATTTTGATGAATTTGAAGAAGCAAATGGATTTGAAGATTTTGTTCGTTTAATAGCTTATTCAAGTACAAAGATACTTTTTTCTGAAGAATTATCTGATATGGCTTTATGGTTACTAAAAGAATTTATTAACTCATCTGAAGAATACTTTTGTCACATTAAATGGCTAATTTGTTTGTTGGATGATAATCATGTTATCCCACCAAAAATTAAGAAAAAATTAAGTTCAATGTCAAGAGCATCTTCTACAAATTCATTCAATGATCCTTCTGTTACAATTAATTTACCAATTATTCCAGATCAACTAAAAGCAACAATTTGTAAATTACTTTCGGATTTATTTAATTTTGGATCAAAGCCTGAAAAAACGAAACTTGCATTTAGAACAAATGGTGGAATAGAAATATTAATCGAATTACTTGGAGTAATTATTATCTTTTATTGTTTATTGGATTTATTATTTTACTAAAAAAACTCTTTTCGATAGGGAACTGATAATCCTGAATTATTGATGCCTGTTATGAATGCCCTCAAAGATTCTTTTTCTGGATCCGAAGAAAATAAAAGATATTTAGGTAAAAAAAAATTTTTTTTTTCCTTGATTTTTCATTTTTCATTGAAAATAATTTTTTTTTTTCTTAGGGGAAGAAAAAAATTATCTTGAAATAATGAAATGTTTAGTTTCTCATCCACTCAGCGAAGAATTGTAATTTCCTTTTTTTTTTTTTTTTTTTTTTTTAAAAAAAAAAA
>Ga0209960_1004244_pt1 | contig 11187 bp, 6 predicted proteins | sample ThiBiot_500_plan_2_FD_183947 | JGI IMG/M metagenome (GOLD analysis project Ga0209960, IMG submission 183947) | Wastewater bioreactor microbial communities from Cape Town, South Africa - Thiocy_expt_500_plan (SPAdes) | ecosystem: Engineered > Bioreactor > Thiocyanate-remediating >... | reverse complement strand
CACATTGAATTAAAGAAGGAATTGAATCTTGATTTTGAAATATGGTACTTTGTTTTACAATTTGTTCAAATTGAGGAGAACAAAACTTGACTTGAATTGATTTGGGATCAAAAACAATAACTTGTTTGTTTTTTGAATGAGCAAAACGAACTTCTTCTTCACAAAATGGACTTTGAGATGATTCAATTGTTTGAATGAAAATTAAAACCTTTGATGAGAGGAGATTGCCTGCAATTTCTGTTCTCCAAAGATGTCCTTTTCTAATTTGATCATCCATCCAAACTTTAATTCCTTGACTTTTCAATCCTTCTTTGATATTCTTTGCAAATTCCTCACCATCTCGATGAGAATAACTAATGAGTGCTTGAGAATGGTACTCTTCATTTAAACTCTTACCAAATGTAATATCAAAATCCTGAATTTCATTCTCATTTACAACATTCCTTTCTGATGAGGCAATCTTTGTGGTTATATCTAATTTGAAAGATTCTAAATCTTTTGGGTCTTTTGATATCCAATTAGTCCATTGAAATCTTGAAAGGATCATTGCTAAACCTGATTCCAATTTCCCAAAGAGATCAGGGTCAACAGCAAGAGGAAAAATTAATTTTTGATAATGATAAGCAAGGTTAATTTGACGGATACAATGAGCATCAGTGATTGAGTTTTTTGAGAGAATAAAGAGAAACACTTTTGAATTTTTAATTGCCAATGCCTCATCATTTCTTGGGACATAATAATGGCAGCTAATTGGTGTTGTTTGGGTGAGTTTTGAAAGGTGGTCTCTTACTTTGAGTCCAAGTTGATTGTCTTCTTTCAGTCTAAAAGAGAATGAAATAAAACAGTCATCTTGAAGACTTGTTTCGCCTTTTTCTTTAACATAACTTTTTAAATCAATTTCGAGAACTGATCCATGATAACTACAATTATGTCCATAATTTTTTTCCTTGTTGAACTCCTCTTCATTAAATTCTGATGGAGGATGAAATTTAGATTTGGTTCCACTGGAAGTTTTTTCCTCAATAAAGTACTTCCAACAACATAAATGACATGGATACACAAACTTAAAAGATAAACCAAGATAAAAATTTTGATGGAAATCATTAAGTTCATGAAGAATATTTCCAAAAACTGTACATGCAATCAAAAGTGTTGGAGAAACAAGCTCTATGAGTAAAGTGTAATAATTCTCTTTTCCTTCAAGTTGAATGAGCATTTTAGAACCATTAGTGGACATTAAAACAGAATTAGATGAGTAGAGTTCAAGTTGCAAATAATTTGATAATTGAGCAATGATCCTTGAGAAGTATCCTGGAGGTATGAAGGGATAGGACCATTTTATTCTTTTGTAAGTTGGTTGAAAACTTGAATCATGTTTATCAATAATTGAAATAGTCTCAGAAAATTGTTCAAGGTATCCATTCCAAGCTGAATTTATTTCATTGCCTGAATCTTCTGAAAAACAATTTGGGACAATATCGAAACTCTCTGTTTCCAAATCAATAAAGCTAATCCCGAGACATCTCATAATATCGACAATCCGTTGATGTAATGAAGGATCAAACTTTGGCCAAAGGAATGGGTAAACCTTCTTTTCTAATTTTCCATTCTTGATGAAACCACGAACTTGAGGTCCAAATAAGTTTCCAATTACTCCAGCTAGCCATTGAGGGTTTAAGATAATCAAATCCGAGAGGTGTTCTGTTTTAATTGTATTTTCTATTTTAGTTACTTGCTCAAGCTGTTTGATCCTCCTTTTTTGGATGATTCCTTTGATATCTTTTAAAACGAGTCCAATACATTGTTCTAAATCTGTGCGACAATCAAAAACAGGAAGTTTGTTTAACATCATTTGAATCCCTGCTTGAGCAGTTTCAAACTCGTCATATTTCAAAACTATGATCCGAATTTTATCTCCTAATCCCCTTTGAGTCATTTTTTCATATGCAAAGTCGATTTCTTGTTGGCAATCAATAGAATCAAACGATGACTTTGTTGCAAGGAAAATAAAGACCCCAGAATGAGAAATTGCTCTTCCGACTTCACTTGAAAGTTCTCCATCTTTAGTGATAGGTTTGAGTAAATCCTTTCTCGACCAAGTTCGAATCCTTTCAACATCCATTTTTTTTTTTATCTTTTCAACAATTTCTTCATTACTTGGGTGATAACTTAAAAACACATCATGATCAAAGGTTAACATTTCATTTCCAAAATGTGCAACAACACCCCAATCAGAAAGTGTTTTTACTGACCTCCAAAGTTGTCCCATATTAGAACCAATCTTGCATCCCATCGATATTGTCGAGAGTGTCTTGAAATTTTTCACTGGGATAGGACTCTTTTTTCTTTCTTCAAGGACCAAGGTTTCTAATTGTGAACACAATGCAGGGACTTTTTCTCCCATTCCAGAAAGTTTTAAAATCTCTTCAACAAGTGATTCTCGAAACGTTTCCATTTTTTTACTTGTATAAGAACTTGAATCTAAATAAAAAATTCCTTTGATATCTGGAAAACTGGTATGTTTAGTTTTCATTGTTTGAATCAGATTCTCCACTTCATTTTGAACTCTCTTCAAAACTTCTGGTTTACATTGATCGATGTGAGTTCCAACAAGTACACAAGGAGGATTGATTACTTTTGCAGATATTGAGAGTAACCAAAATTTGAGTTGGGATTTCATCATTGAGATCCCTCTATCATCTTGATGTGAGTAGCTGTTGAGTTTGCCAGAAGAATGAGTTTGAGTAGGTTCTTTTGTCTCTGCTGCATTGAAAACAATTATATAAAACGAACGATGGCTCAAGAAGAACTGGTGCCCTGAATAAAATGCAACTTGACCTGCAAAATCCCAAACACTAATATTCAATTTCAAAAGTTTGTCTTTCTGTAGTTTCTCGAATTTTTCATCCTCCATAGAAATGAATTTCTTAGTTTTTTTCTCAATTTGGCAAGAAATCATTTCAATCCCATCAGTTGCCGTATTTAATGCTTTTTTCTTCTCTTGTAATCCATAAACAAGTGTCGTTTTTCCAACATTCTCATATCCAACTATTAATAACTTGACTCGATAATTTTCTTCAGCACCAGTTCCTAAATCTTTCAAATAATCAATAAAGATTTTGAAATTTGTTTTCCCTTCTTCTAATATTTCCTTTGGGATAGAACTCATTGGATTTTCTCTATAATCAATCTCTTTTAAATGCGAAAACTTTGTAATATTTGGAGAAAGGCTTTGGAGGTGGTTATTTTTAATGATTAGACGCTGAAGCAGTCCAACTGCCTTAAAATCTTGAGGAAGGGAACTGATATTATTATTTGAAAGGTTCAAGTGTTCAATTGATGGTGGCAGACTTGAAAATAAAGTTTCAAGGGCTTCTATTGAGTTGATTTGATTATTTGATAAATCCAAAGATTTCAAGGATGAAAATGTTGATAAAAAATGAATAGGAATGTCTGTTAGTTGTGTTTGCAGAAGAGATAAATTTTGAAGAACTGGTTTTGAATTGAGACTCAATAATTTATAGGTCAAGTTGAGGAGTTCTTTTTGAAGTTTTATTTTCTTTAAACGAACTTCTTTGACTAAGGGATTTGAAGATACAAAATCTGGAAGAAAGGAAACAATTTGCGAAGGGTTTATCTGGACTAACTCAATTATAAATGGACTTCCTCTATTTGGGTCAATTTGGAATGATGTTAATTGGCAGTTATCAAAAGTCATCATTGAGATTAATTTAATACTTGCCAATTCTGAGATAGTATCCACCATTGATGAAATATCCATCATCTCCAAAGTTAAATTTATTGGATAACCCCTTTGCTTGATGGCAGAGAGAAAACGGTCTAAATCCTCCTTATGGTTCTTTTGAAAGACGATGTTTTTAATGAAGTGGAGATTTAACTTTGAGAATATCTCGCCAAGTTCATAAATTTTTTGATTTGATCGAATCATGGTAATTGTCTCATAACCTTGAGAACGGTTAAGCACACTCTCGAAATTGCTTTGCTCTTTCTCTGTTTTTGCTCCCATATAAATGACCTCCTCTTGAAAAACTCTTTTACCTTGATAAGAGGTTTGTGAAAATGCTTCTCTAAGTTTGAAGAGAGATGATCTTTTCTTTTTGTTTGTTTCACTATCAAGAGCTGCAAGAATTGCTTCATGAAAAACCTCTTTGATTCCAAAAACTTTTCTGGGTGAGCATTCTACATATTTATAAGCCCCAAGCTCCTTTGCGGCTTTTTTTCCTTCTTGATAACTAATTGGGTTTTGATTCTCTCTTGAAAGGTTTTCTAAATAGTTAGGATCATCACGAAGTTCAATTCTTGACCCAACAAGCACAAATGGAACTCCACGAGCAAAATAGGTGATTTCAGGAGTCCATCTTATTTTGATGTTTTCCAAACTTGTCCGAGAAACAACTGAAAAAACCAGCAAAAAGACATCAGTATCAGGGTATGATAAAGGTCTTGATCTGTCATAGTCCTCACTTCCTATTGTTATTTTGATTTTTTTTTTTATTTTTTTTATTCTTAAGAATCAGTTGAATTAAAATTTTTTTTACCAGCAGTATCAACTAGTCTGAGACCATAAAGCTGACTTCCAATTTGGACATCGACATCACAGTTTTGAAAAACAGTGGGAATGTATTCTCCTGGATGTTTACCTGTTGTGTAGGTGAAGGCAAGCTCAGTCTTCCCTTCAGACATATCTCCAACGAGGACACATTTAATTGGAGCTTCAGTCATTCTTTGGAGGAGAACAACACAAAGTAAAAGCTAAATAAATATAGACTGGTCAATCCATTCAACTTCGGCTTTGCCTTTTTTCTTTCTATTTTTTATTTATTGATTTGTTGAAGCAAAGAGAAGAAAAGAAGAAAATAAGAATAAGAATAAGAATAAACCTTATTGAATAAGAATAAAGATCAATTACAAAGAGAGAGATTGAATTCGAACTACGTCCCTGCATAAATAAATTAAATGAAAGACTTTCTTTTTGAAAAAAAAAATTTGTTATAAGTATCAATCGATTCAACTATGAACAGTTTTATAAAAATGTATTATTTCAATATTGCAAAAAACTTGATTTTATTCACTTTTTATTCTTAATTGTCAATTGAAAATTTAATAGTTTATGAACAATTGGAGATGATTGAGGTTTTTTTAAAAAGTGATTCGAGTGTTTTCCAATGAAACATACTATCATGAAACATCAAAGGAATGAGTCTCCATTGTTAATAAGCAAATCTCAACAAGATCCTTTCTTAGTGAATCATTACTCCACAGTCACCGAACGATATCTCTGGAAAAAAACTTGAATTCTTATTCGTTTCATAGATTCTGAAACGAAATTCACTTTGAATCGTTCAAAGATTTCATATAATAAATCGGCCTTCATCATTCAGATAAAACTTTAAAACTCTAAAATCTCGTTTTATTCATTTTTCTTCTTTGTGCTTGATTCAATATTTTTATAAAATCATTTTCTTTGTTTGGTTTTTTGATATTCCTTGAGCAATGTTTGTTAAAAACTTCTCAAAAGAATCAATAATATTTCATGGTTTATTAAATCAAAAATTATCAAGAGGTGATTATCAATTCTCTTTTTATAATTAAAAAATTGAAATTTTGTTATCATCTCTACATACAATGATCTCTTGAGTTTTATGATTAATTGTAGTACATAGTGGAAGAATTACTTTGAATTGTATAATGTATTCTCCCTCTGAGTTAAATATTTGAATTCGGTTACTATTACAATCACAAACAAGAATATTATCATTCAAATCAACACAAACTCCCCATGGATAATCAAATTGACCATTTCCATTTCCTTCTAATCCAAATTTTAAAATAAAATTGCCCTTTGAATCAAATATTTGAATTCTGTGGTTATGTTGATCACAAACAATAATATTTCCTTTTGAATTAATGGCTACTCCAATGGGAGAATTAAATTGACCATTTTCATTTCCTTCTGATCCAAACTTTGAAAGAAATTTTCCTTCACAATCAAATATTTGAATCCTATGATTATTATCACAAACAAAAATATTGTCATGAAAATCGGTTGCTAGTCCAACTGGATAATCAAATTGACCATCTCCATTTCCTTTAGATCCAAATGTTGAAATAAAATTTTCCTCAGAATCAAATATTTGAATTCTATGATTTCGAGTATCACTAACAATAATATTTCTTTTTGAATTGATTGCTATCCCCCATGGTTTATTAAATTGACTATTTCCATTTCCTTTTGTTCCAAATTTCGAAATAAATTTTCCATTTGAATCAAATATTTGAATTCGATGATTGTTTCTATCACAAATAATAATATTTCCATTTGAATCTGTTATTACTTCTCTTGAATTATCAAATTGACCATTTCCATTTCCTTTTGATCCAAATGTTAATTTTGGTTCATTTATTTCATTATAATTTCTTGGTTTCAATTTCAATGATACTTGAATTTGAAATGGCGAAAAAGGAAAATTCACTCCATCATATTCAATAAAAATTAAATATTTTCCTTCGTCTTTCATTTTTATTTTCACTTCATATCTTCCATTATTCAAATCCATAATTTTCCATTCATATTTCTCATTATTTCCATTATTTGATTTTGGTTCTTTTTCAATTTTAATCCCAAATTTCATTCCATTTCCTCCATTTCTCATTTCATTTCCATCTTTTGAATAACCAATTATCTCAAATTTAAATTCTTTGTTTTTATAAATTCTTTCTTTTTCATTTCTTAAAATTAAACACTTATCAATTGATATTTCATTTGAATCAATCATTCCAATATTTGAAATACTTGAGTAAATTGATTCTTCTTCATTCTTCAAACTAATAAAACCAATGAATGAATTATGGCATGGTTCAATGTTCCAAATATTAGTTGATAAATGATTTAATCTTGATTCATATAAATTCTTCATTGAGATTAATTGAATATCATTTTTGTTTTTCTTTGATAAAGAAATTGAATTTTCAATCATTTGACATGATCCAATAATACTTTCAATTCCAAATTTCAATTCTTCTATTTGAAGTTCCAATCCTTTCTTTTTATATTTCTCAATTTCATTTAATTTATTTAATAATTCTTGTTCTTTTTCATCCAATTTCATTCTAATTTTGTTAAAAAGCTCATTAATTTGAGTTTGAGTTGTTGTTGAATTGATTTCTAATTGTTGAATCATTTCTTCACATTTATTTATTCCTTCTTGTAATTTTTTCTCTTTTGGTTTCACCTTTATTTATTTATTTATTTATTTATTTAATAATTATTCAGAAAAAAAAAAAAAAGAAAAAAAGAAAAAGAAAAAAAGAAACCTTTTTGATTAAATTGGTTAATAATTGTTTTTCATTTCCAACAATTGTACTTGAAAGAGTTGAAATTTTATGAGATGAATGTTTATCAACACATAATGAACATATTGTTAATTTACAATCTTCACAAAATAATTTCATTTCCTCTTGTTGGTGAATTGGACAATAAATTTGAGGATTTAATTTTGTAATTGATTTAATTTGATTTTCATCTTTCATTTCTTCAATTGGAATAAGTTGATGATCTTTGATTACTTTGGTCATTTTATGAACTTTTGAACAAAATTCACAAAGATAATCTTGACAATCTAAACAATAAGAAGTTGCTTCATTCTCTCCATCCAAACACATCAATTTTTGTTTTTTCTTTTGTTGAGAAAATGAATTTGATAACGAATTATATGTGTTTAAAGCATTCAAAAGAAATGAATCTATTGGTAAATTTGATAACTGTTGTTTTTGATTTTGGTTTTGATTTTGATTTTGTTGAATTTGAAAAGGAGTTCTACAAATTGGACAACTTAAGTTAATATTTGAATGATTTCTTTCCACATAAATTTCTAAACATTCTAAACAAAATGAATGAAGACATCCTAATGTTTTTGGTTCTCTAAATGTATCTTTACATAATGTACATTCCAAATCTATTTCTCTTTCTTTTCCTTTTCCTTTTCCTTTTGATATCATTTCTTCTTCTTTTCTGAATTAATTCGAATAAAAATAAATAATCTTCAACTATATATCACCTATTATTTTATAATTTTTAATTTTTAATTTGTTTAACGAATATGAAAGTATGAACACAACTAAATATTTAAAATCATCAAATTTGCATATTTATTTGGTATGATTTAAGATAATTTATTTTGAAATATTTAGTAAGTAATATCAATTCAACTCAATTTCAAAATATGGATTTATTGAACTTCTACCTAATCATTCCAAATTCAAATTTCAAATTTCAAAGAGTCATGCATTCATCACTTTTTTAAATTCACAAATTCATTTTCTATTCAATTAAATCTCCAAATCTAACCATTATATGATCATTGTAATTATTCAAAATTGAAAAAGATCAAATAAATTGAAGGAAATTCAAAGAAAAGATAAAATGGACAAAATTAAGTGTTAAACTATGTACTTAAATAATAAAAATGAAGTTAAAACTATGAGTTAATTAGTTAGTTTTAAAGATATTGTTGAGTTATAAGTTGAAGAATTTTAATTAATGGTCTTGTAAAAATTTTGTCAAATTCGCCATGTTTTTTTGAAATTCACTTTATCCCCTTTTTGATAAATAAAGCTAAACAAAAGGGAGAAAAGTGATTTTTTTTTCTTTTTTTTTTTTTTCTTGTTTCTAATTAATTCAACAATCAAACAAGTTATCTTTGGGATATTAATATTTGATCCAATTCAAGAGATTCAAGTTATTTATTCTGAATAAAAGAAAAGAGAGATGATTATATTCAAAAGTTTGATTGATAGTTTCTTTGCAAGCTTTCTCCCATTCATTGTATTATTAGCGATTTAACAATTTACAATTCAACATTGAGGTAAATTCAAAGTTAAAAACGACAACCAATTTAAATACTTTTCAAAGAAATTATTAACACCATGACAATTCTATTTGAAAAGATACATTGCTAAAATCAACTTCAAATTCAAACAATTTTGACTTTCATTCGAAGGTCTAATAGAAGAATTACAAAAATGAGGAGAATTGAATCATTTTATCAAACAATGGCCTTTTATGCTTGAATCACCAAAATTGAATAAAAACTTCTCAAGCATTCAACAATCCACAAGAGAAGAAGATTTTCACAATATTCTTTATTATATTTTCCCATTTTCACTTTTGATTCCTTGATTAATTGGTTTGAATCCATCAAACCAAAAAGAATTAAAAAGAAACATCCAAGGTATCAAATTATAAATTTAAACATCTAATTGACTCTAATATCCATTCATCTTGAACATCACTCAAAAATAAAAGATGGATGAATCCTATCATTCAAATTATAACATCGGATGCAAAAGTAAAACAAAATTCCTGGTTGCTAAACATCAAATTGAAAATCCATCAATTAAATAAATCCCCAATTAAAAAAATATCCACATCCTTTCAATTCTTTTGTTCAATTTGAAATGTTGTTCTGATACAATGGATTGTTGATGTTGTTTGGATTGATGGCTTTTGGATGCAACAAAACAAGAAGAGGAAGAAGAGGAAAGATTTTTTTTTTTTTTTTTCTAATTTTTTGATTTGCCAAAAAAACTTTTTGGAACTTTTGATTGGGTTTGGAAGAAAAAAAAATTAAAAAATTTCCATTTTTGATTTTCATTGATTGATTTTCCTTTGTTTTCTCTTTGTTTGACTGATTGAATTGTTAAAAGTAAAAGTGCCCAAAGATGTGAAGTTAAGTCATTTAGAAATGAATATTTTGGCTTTGAAATATAAAATATCTGTATTTTGAGTGATTTATTTCATTTAGTATTCGAGAATATTGAGTTTTTTTCAAACTTTTTTCTTTTTCTTTTTTTTTTTGAGGAAAGGGATTGAATGAAAGAACATCAGAAATCAAGTTCTTCGATCAATATCTAATTGACAAAGAAATAAAAATTGGAGAGTTATTTCATTTAGGTTTCATATTTCAAGATATTTGAGCAAGAAAGGTTTTCTTTTTTTTTTGAAATTTTATTTATTATCTTTTTTTGTGTGGTACATTTTATCCTTGAAATTCAAAACTTTCATTCAAGGAATTGAGGAGTCAACTTCTTCAAGAGAGTATTTTATTCATGATATTATTATGGACCATTTGAGCAAGAAAGTTGAAAAATTGATGATTTGATGTGTATTTATTGGTACAAAGTTTGTATTTTTCTTGAATGATCGTTGAGAACAAAATAGTTGATTATGTTGATATTGTGAATGATGAAAGTTTTTGATTGATTTGTTTAAAAGTGAGTCTTTCATTTGGTATTTGTTTCCAACTTAATTCAATGAGTGATGAGATAAATTCAAGGTTTTGGTCTCCATTAGAATTTGAGATTTCTTCTCTTTCTCCTGACCGAACTTGAAAATTGATTTCATCTATCTCTTTCACTATATTTTTATTTTTATTTATTTATTTATTTATTTTGACTTTAATTGAAATCAAGAAATTAATCGAGAAAGAGAAAAGAGAAAAAACATACAATGAGCCCAAGGACTCTTTCTTGCCATCATTTCCCAAAGAATAATTGCATAAGAATAAACATCACCTTTCATTTCATCTTCAACTGTAACTACAGTTGCATTTGCTGTCAGTCTTCCAAATACTTCTGGTGCGGCATATCGAGGTGAAAATCCTTTCACATTTACCATGTTCCCCTTTTTTGTGAATAAAAAAAAAATGAAAAAATAAAAAGAAAAAAGGAAAAGAAAAAGAAAAAAGAAAAAAGAAAAGTAAAAAATAAAAAAATGAAAAAAGAGAAAAAGGAAAAAGATAATTTTTTAAAAAAAGAAAAAAGGAAAAAAAAAAGAAAATTACATTTTTTTCATCACTCATCCTTGCTAAACCAAAATCACAAATAATTACATTCATTTTGTGATTTTTAATCTCCAATAAAATATTTGATCTATTTTGTTATTTAATTTTTGTATCCAAAAAGGAAAAAGAAAAGAGAAAAAAGAAAAGAGAAAAGGAAAGTCAACGATTTGAGATCTCTATGAACAATTCCACTGGAATGAATCATATTCATACCTGATGCAATCTCTTTTGCAAATTTCAAAATAATTTCACTTGGAATATCTTCAGTCAGATTTTTGATATACTTATGTAAATCTTGGTCATATAACTAGTTTTTTTATTTTGA
>Ga0209960_1004243_pt1 | contig 11188 bp, 13 predicted proteins | sample ThiBiot_500_plan_2_FD_183947 | JGI IMG/M metagenome (GOLD analysis project Ga0209960, IMG submission 183947) | Wastewater bioreactor microbial communities from Cape Town, South Africa - Thiocy_expt_500_plan (SPAdes) | ecosystem: Engineered > Bioreactor > Thiocyanate-remediating >... | reverse complement strand
GATTTTTCATTGAAGGGACTTGAGCTCAGCTCCGAACTTCGTGTGAGTGTTATTATAGAATATCCTTAATAAGAAACAATAATAAAATGATATTAGGTGATCGAATTAGAGAATTGCGGTGAAATAACTGATGCTGGAATTGTCGCGCTAGGCGGCAGCCATTTGTACAGTTTGAACGTGAAGAATTGCAAAAAGTAAGTCTTATCATTCAATATTGCCGATAATAATTATTGCTGTATCTAACGCATTTAATTTTATTTTTAATTTTTATTTGCCAGGTTGACATTCGACGGGTTAACGACAGTTTTATCACGCAGCGCTAATATTCACGTATTAAACATCGGATCGGCCAACTTGAGTGCGGAAGATATTCCTAATTTGGTATTATATTGCCCGTTTATAACGCGATTGACACTCTCGGGTATTTGATCCGGTAAATAACCCCCAAAAAATGTTACTAACTTTATGATTGATATTAGGCTTGATAAATTTGACTGACGACGGCTTAATACGAATAATAGACTCATTGTATAATACTTTGACGTTGTTAAAGATCGACTACTGCGCTAAGCTCACGGACAGATCGGTGAACACCGTCTGGTCAAAATGCAAAAAATTGACCGAGCTGTCGGCCATGTTTTTGGACGATGTTTCTGACCACAGTTTTGATGCGCTGCATATGGGCGGAGAAGATACCGTTGAGTATGTGCAGTGGCACACGTCGCATTTGCCTTTTTTGGAAATTCATTCTCCCTTTTTATTGATCCATTATCTTTTCTAGATTTCTCGAGTTAGAGACGCTATATTTAGGTGCTTGTTTGAAGTTAACAGATGCAGTTTTGTTCAAAATAGCGTATTATTGCCCTAAACTTAAATTATTGTCCGTCCCGTGCTTAAAGGTAAAAATATTCAGTTATTTGTTAGAAAAAAATGTTTCGGCTCGCTTTCTATTTGGTCAATCATTGCTTTGCTTTGTTTTTATTGATTATCTGCTGTTTCAGTATTTATTCGTTTTCTAAATCTTTGCGAAATATTTTACCTCGTTGAATCATACAGGAAATATCGGATATAGGCCTATTGCGAATAGCAAAAGACTGTCCTAAACTACAACACTTGAATATCGCTTATTGTTCTAAAATATCGCCGGCTGGTGTAAAATACATTGTTTCGAATTGCGTAAAATTGAAACAACTGGATCTCGGCGGAGTAGAGGTAAGAAGGATATATTGTTATTAGAATTGGAGGATATAATTCGCGTTAATTAAATTTTGTACAGAACATGACGGATTTGTCGCTCAATTACATTGGAATACATTGCTATTATTTGAAGGTATGTTTTTAGAACCTGAATTACGTGTACAGATACCACGTGTTCACAATTACTGAGGCCTAATAACGATTCGATTGATTTAAATAATATTCTTTCGGATCAGAGCCTTGATATTTCCCTGTCGCTGTATTACTCGGAAGAAGCGATCATAGAAATGGTTCAAAAGTGCATATACTTGAGTATATTAAAGATTAGGTACGTCGGCGATGCTTACGGTGAGCTTTTTTAAATGAGTTTTTCTTGTAGGGCAAAAGAAGAACGGTATCGCTTTACTGAAGCATTTTTTTCGAAATTAAGCGCGATTAGACCTTACCTTATAGTTGAAAAGAATTACTGATGTGACTGCTGTACTTGGTCGCTGGTGTATACCGAGAATAAAAACAAAGCGACAAATTAATTAATCGTAGCGGAGATCTCCTCGTAAAAATTTTATTGCAACGCTCAATGTTACTTAAAAAGAAAGATTTGACTGTCTAAGTAATATACACGTTTTGGGGGGTCGTTGGGGCTTATTATTTTTAAATTAGTTTGTTAATTCATAAACTATTAAAATAATTGCAATGGTTAGAGAGAGAGTTGCACGAGCAAGCCTAAACTAAATTTTCATCACGATGAAGAGACGAAAAGGATCACCACTTAACTCCCTCAAAGACGACGATGGTTATATTAATGATTGTACGAACGAGGAGGCAGCAGAGGATTTGCCACTGGCGAAGAGACCTAAACTCTCCATAAACCAATTCGATACCCTACCTAGCGAACTTTTGATACATATTTTCAATCTTGCCGATTTAGAGCTCAGTGGGTAAGCAAATACTTATCGTAGACCTTTTTTGGATCAGAAAAATATATTTTCTTACAAAAGTTTACAATCAAAAAGGATCGTTTATTGCAAAAAGTAATATCATTTTTTTTAATTGCTCATGATAAACATAAGTAAAAATAAAGGTAAAATGTTGTCATCCAGATGGTTTGGCGCCAAACTTACTTTGTCGAATTTAATTGAATTAATTACAGCGGGGTATTAAATACAAAACAAATTCATTTTCAATTAAATTCAAGAGGAAATATACTGAGACGAGATGTGTATCGAAAATGATTTTCCGATTTTTGACCCTAAAACTTTTGTTTAAGGCCCTATAAGTTATAGGACCCTATTATACTAAAGTTAACCTAACCGAGTTTGTTGTGATTTAAAGCAAACTAAATCTTTTTGTGAACTGCTTACAACCCATCCTCGCCCGAAATTATTTCTATTACTTTCAATTAAATTAATCTGGGAGAAACTACGAATTGCATACATTATTGCGCTACACACAGATTGTTTTCTTTTCCATCAAATATTTTAGCTTTATTGACAGATCCAGCTGAATAAACAACTCCTTTTTTGGTATTAATTGATTAATCCGACATAATAATTAAATTCCTTTTAAACTGTAGAAATATAACATATTATGCCTAGGTTGGTCATATTAGAACGAGTTTGTCGAAGGTGGCGGCAAGAGTGTTGGAAAGCCGTCGAAAATTTAACGGTCGTTTCAAAAAGATCTGCTAGTTTATTAGCAAAATGCAAACGATTAAAATACTTGCAGCTCATTAATGTACCAGTGGACACATTAGAAGCAGTCACGCATTTAACTCATTTGATCCAACTCTACGTCAAACAAGGATTTAATAGCCGCTTATTGCACAATTTGATTCATTTAAAACATTTGCGCGCGCTGTCATTGGTCAAATGCGACGATTTAACGCCCTACAGACTCGCACGTGACATTTCAGCCTTCATCCACGTTACAAGCCTAAACTTGGCGCACACTCCTATCACGAACCACGTGATCGAAAGTATTGCCGTATTGACCAGACTGCGCCAGTTAAGTTTTGGATTCAGATCCGGCAATACGAATTTTTCACCTAGCACCGAAATAGCGACGTTAAGTAACTTGACCAACTTAAGGTTACTTTACTGCCACTCGGTCGAATTTCAGCAAAGTTTGATCTACTTGACAGCACTCCGGTCAATCGAGAATTTGTTATTAAAAGCGTGTTCTAGTCTCAATTTTGACGCGACTAATGTTGGCCTAGTTTGCACGCGATTGACCCACATCCAGTTCAAGTATTGTACACAAGGTATGTCCTATAATCGTATATATTTAAAAATAACCTTAATTATCATGGTATACCTGGTTAATCGCGAAAATGTGGAAAAATTAGGCTTGGATCCAATTCACTGAAATTAATTTATCGCGATCGATATGAAGATTTTATATGAATAAAATATGACAATATACTACATATATAACAACATTTTTCGGGTTAAGTTCGATTGGTGGTGGCACATTCTGCACAAATTATCGGCAAAAAAAAAAAAAGATTTTGTAACTAAAATAAGCCGATTTTACGGGCTGTATCTACGGATACTTCCGCCGATTTACCGTTTACTTGGCTCCGATCACCCGATGTCACACATCACGCACAATTTAATATTTTGTCCATTTTAGGAAATGCCCCCATGTCCCTCACCACGTTGACCAGTCTGAAAGCGATTGAACTGGAAATGTTCCACGGAAATATCATCGAATTGACACCACTTGTCAATCTCAAGTCTTTGAGAGTATTGGGGGCTGGTCCAGTAATTCGCGCTTTGACAAATTTGGAAAGGCTGACGGCACTCCACGCGCTATTTTTAGACACACCCGGTTGCGAGTTCCACGGTGTCGCGAGATTGACTGGTTTGACATATTTGACACTTCGACCTGTCACCTCGCCACCCATGTACTTGAAGAATTTGACGCTATTAGGCGAACTCAACATTGTCGGTTACAAAAATAATGGTAATCCAAATAACAACTTTCCGAATTTGGCCGATTATTTCACGCACTTGCATCATCTCCGGTTAATCTCGCTGTGGAATTTTCGACCGTTTTCGTTGCAACCATTTGCGCGGCTGAGTTCACTAATCGGTTTGGCTCTTGGCGATATCGACAACTTGCCGAAAGAGGAAGCAGCGGAAATACTCCGAGGCGCTAGTCGACTTCGTGCGATAAAAATAACGAGGTGCAAAGGCCTGCCGGAAATAACAGCCACAACACGTGCTCAAGTTGACGGCTATTTAACTAATTTGGAAAATTTGGAGGTTTACACTGGTCCTGCAGGCAATAGTAACACGACTCACCAACAGATAGGCAACACTGCGAATAATGTAATTAATAATACCGAAATTAATGAGGACGAAACGTACGACCACGGAATAAATTGATACTGGCAAAAGAATTCAATGCGTTGTTCTATTTTAACATGTGTCATAGTTTAAGACTCAGTGTCCTACGATATCTGTACCCGACCGCAAAGGGTTCGCTCAAACACCTTTATACACTTAATACTACGGCCTTGATGAATAACATTAGTAGCGTTAATTTAATTTATTTTTCCGCGAACTTTGTTCCGCAATGGATGCGCGACCAATTTCCTATTCTATTCGGTTTATTTACAAGTAATTACAACCGCGTGTTAAATGCATTTAAAACTTATTCGCAAAGTAATTTTGGAAATTCTCGTAGATCCAATCGAGTCTTCGCGTAACGCGCGGACACGGAGCAGGGCAGGGGATCCACTGCCCTTGCGCGCTCATTTGTGCTTGCGCTGAACTCAATTCATACGCTATTCTATTCAGCTGCAATTGTTGTTCGCACTGGTCACTCGGTGTGTTCGATAATATTTGCAGCTCTTCGCAAGTCACGTTAACTGACACGCTGTTGTCAGAAGACAGCACCAAAAGTGGCAAGTTGCCTAACAACCCGGCGTCTACGAAGATACACATTAACGTGAGAGTTTTTACCAAATAAGAATATTATGCCTTAATGAAAATTTCGTTCAGTGAACAGATTGTTCATGAATCTATTAACAGCGTACCTAATGATTCAAATGCCTCCGTACTGGGCGAGTTCCACGCGTCCATGCGAGCCTTATGATCCCAATAAATGCTGTTCCAGTACTTGTTTTGAACGAAATTCAAATGGGCAAGTCCTCTGAGGTGGATCGGGTACTCTTGTTCAACTACATGGTTGAATATCCACCTAAATGTTAAAAAAAAAAGACATTAGTTCTCATTGTCTGGAACAAGATCCGCAAAACAAACACATTCAATGACAGTTTTTCCGCTCTAATATTACGTTGCACAACCAAAATAGTTATGCATTACTCCGGTAGCAAAATAAAATATTTATTCCGTACCTCGAGAATCCGACGACTTCAAACGCACGAGCAGCGTCGTGGGCGCGAATATAATCTAATTGTCGCAGGTACGCGTCGTAGCCTAACACTTGGCCCCGCAATTCTTGTTCGGTTTTGAATGGATAGCTGTCAATGAGCACGAGGCCAGCGGTCATAGTAGGCGAGGTTATCGCCGCAGCTTTTGCTATTTGTCCGCCCTCCTCGCGGCCTACGAAGAGATATGGCCCTGGGATATTTTTTCTTTCAAGTAACTGGAATAATTCCGCTACAACTTGTCTAAAATAAAAAAACTCGATCAGACTTAAACTCTGTATGCTATTATCTATCAAAAAATGTTACGTAATATTATTTTAATACTAATTATATTATTTATACTACTCGTTCATTAAATTATTTTAATCAAAAAAAAAAGTGTCAAAGTGTCATTTAGTACTGTACTTCCTTGACTTACTCAGTGGTTCGCGGAACAATTCCTGACGTTGAGTGTCCATATCCTGCACGGTCATACACGCACGTGTAATATGATTGCGCCAATAAGGCTTGTAACGGCATTGTTGCCGCAGAACTATTGCCAAATCCTGCCTCCATTACTATGACAGGAAATGACGAATTGTTAGTGCCTAAACATAGCATGCTCAAGCTAGCGTTAGCTCTAGCGGGATAACCTCCGACGTCAATTGGAATGTTCCGATGGAACGGCGGGTACGGAGTGAGACTAGATGCAATGGCTTGATATGACATGAAGGCCAGTAGTATTAAAAACAGTGTCGATATAAAGTAGTTGAAGAATGATAACGCCGTCACACACCCGTCTGGCTCGTTGGGTCTGAGCGACGGATCTGCTTTGGCGCGACGAATTGGATCTGCTTCTGGCAAAAGAGTGACTTTCTCGGGCCGAATCTGATTGGTCGGAATCAAATTCAATGTTGTGACTAAAGTGATATTATAGTCAGTACGCAACATTCTAATTAAAACAAAATATTTCCTTATTTTTCTCGGATCTTCAAAATTACAGTGTAAAAATGCCAAGGAATGTGCGGAAATTAAGCTCTATCAATACCTTTAATAGGAAATAAATACTTACGTGTTGCAGCTACAATTGCAGCGCCTAAAACAGCCCACAAAGAGGCAGACAATTCTCCGGTTCTTAAAAATACGTTTGCTTGCAACATGTAGCACGTGAAAATAATAAAAAATGCGCTGCATATTAATCCGAAAAAAATATTCTTGATCACCAAGATCGGTACGTTCTTGCAGAAGATGTAACCTTGCCATAGCCACAATGTCAATTGCAAGCTGAAGAAAAACGTTGCCAATGTAAGCCATACTGAATTCCACAAAGAACTAGGTGTATAATAGCCCGGTGAATAGGCCAAGGCAATGTAGATGATGAATCCGGTCAAGGATCATACCGTAGAAACTGCAGCCGGTATTAAAAATACGGTGCGATCATCGTTTATTCTCTTTTTAAATATCTAAATCAATGCTTGGTTAGTCCAATTTTCAAACAGAAAAATACGTAATTTGACGGAACGGATCTTCTACCATCATTTATCAACACTTCATTTGATATTACCAGGAATCGAAATAATATTATTTAAATGTATGCCGCGCCTTGTTTACGCTATTTGAATGTACCTTCGCGAAACTGGGCATTTGATCTGATCTGAACTTCACACAAACAAATAATATGTGGTCATTCAACGAGGATTGTGGTGCCTTGTTGCGGTCTCAAAATTGAATAAAGGAATCTTTCCGCATGCTTTGGTGGACTTCCGACCAAATCCCGCAGAAACTTCCTTTTTTCCTTTTATGGCAAGTTAAGGTAAAATTTTCCAATTTCCGAAACTAAATGCACTTTGCCGTTTCCTATCATAAAAATCAAAAGGTTTCGTGAAAATCTGAAGCTCGACATGTTTTTATTTTACCGCATCTAAAACCCATCCGTGCTCCAGTACACGTGTTTGCTTAGCTGAACGGTTCTCTGTTTTACAAAGGTATTCATGGCCTCTTTTTGGTGTTGATCCAAACTCTCCTCGTCGATAATTTTAAACATTGTACCTAACAAAATTTCAATACCTTACTTTACGCAAATAAATAAAAATAATAAAATACCCTCAAAGGGGGGTAAAAATATGACCCACATGACGCATACAATCACTATTACCTTCATCTTCTTGGACTTCGGCGTCGCATCCATCAAAAAAGAGCCCTAACGGAGCTGGGTACAACAATTTGACAGTATTATCTTCGTTTGCGAATCCTTATGAAAAATTGTTATTATTACTAGTATTATTTAAAATTAACGATATAAAAGCCTACCACTGATATCAATGCCTTTCTCTCGCTTTTTGTTAATTTTTTCTACAACGGCTTGAGCAACAAGTGTTTCGAAATAATATTTTGTAGTCGCCAGCTTATCAGTTGATAATAAGAACTCTTTTACCTCAACAAAAGATGTTTTTTTCTTCGTGACTTTAAATCGGATCGACAAAAACCTAAAACATGTGTACAGTCAGATCTTAAACGCTATAACCAATATTTTGCGATTTATAAATTTAAATTTAAACGCCTTTTGTTTAAATTTTATCTTACGCTTCTAATTTGCTCTCGTTATTAGTCCAGATCCAGTTGTTCGTCGCTTCAGAGTTGACCCAAGAATTCCAATACTCGTCTGATCTCACTACAAACCCACTAAATTGTTGCGAATATGTGTTATATAATTCTTTTAACTGGCTCTGTAGTGTTTCGCTCATTTGATGAAATTTCATTTTCGAGATCTTCTCGGTGGATTTTAACTGTGGTAACTTCAGCGGCACATATTGCAAATAGTGGTATCGATATACTGACTCGTAACCGCTCTTTCTATTAAAAATGTCAGCGTTAATTGATGAAATTCAAAATAAAAATACTTTCAATACAAATACGAATTTCGGAGCTATTAAATACCTATATAATGGAGCTTGGGCACCAGTATGTAGAGAAGACAAATGAAGCCCGTTTATTTTCATATACTCAGTTGCTCGCTAAATTCTTTAAGTTTTTATTTCAAAAAAAAATTGCTTATTTAAACATTATACGCACCGATAATAAATTTGTTGCCAATCCTTTGCCTCTGTATTCTTCTTTAGTTGATACTTCGCCAATTCCGCCCATTTTAAAGACAAAACCATTGATCCATAATTCTCGGTGAAATACTCTCACTGTTGCGACTACAATATTTTAAATATTATTTTCATTGACTAATACAATGTCTTATACCATTACTAACCAATTTTATCGCCGTCTACCGCCACGAAAATTCCACCAAGATTTTTCTGCGGGTCATTTATCCTGAGAAATATTGATTAAGGCTAATACTATTAAGAATCTAGCTTTAATCGATATTTTTCTCGATAAACAATTATTTTCAACATAAAATGAGTTTCTCACCAATGATTTACAAAGTATTGACGTGGTGTGGTTGTAAATACTGCAGCACAATGATCGAACCACGATTCGAGATCACTTTCATTTAGAGTTCTAAAGATTAATTGTGTTGTCATTCTGGGGTGGGAATGTAAAACTTGTTTTGTAGCGAACTATTTTGTATTCAGCGCAATTCAAGCGTAGGGAGGGATAAATTTGAGATTTTAATATGAGAATCCTTCAATAGCAGCCCAGGTCGTACGGAAGGTATCGCTTTTAGGAAGGGAATGGTCCGAGAAGGGAAGCAAATCGCTTCAAAAATGTTATTTTTATTTGTTGTTACAAGTTGAAAAGCTTTTTGTTCTCCTATTCCGGTGACCGATCCCAATCATCTTTAGTAACTTATTTGCTAGACGAACAAGTGCATTGGATCAGGTTTATACTGTGGATGTACCCCAAGCAAACAGGTGATGCGGTTTTGCAAATGTCTTTATCAAAGGGACACCCATTTTTTACTGCATATATTAAGCATTCTAAACTTCCTTCCCTCGCCGCTTTGTATGTCGTGTTCGAATCCCATGGAACGCCATTTTCATGGGCGTATTTCAAGCCACTGAGAAACCCAACCATCGCAGCATTCGAGCATATAAGTGGACCTATCGGACAGTGATTATCAATCACATACTTAAGACACATAAGATTCTTGCTAGAGGCCGCAGCTTGTGCCGTATTATAGTTCCAACTACATCCATTTTCGTGAGCATATTTTAAACACTGGTATTGTCCATGTCCGGCAGCTTGTGTGCAAGTACGATGGTCCCATTCACAGTTAGTTTCATGCAAATATTTTAAGCATTCCAAGTGCCCGCCCGCCGCCGCTGCCGAAAAACACCAAATAGTCATCGGATTATTCAATGGGTTGTATTCGTTGTAATATTTGAGTAGCTCTATATGCCCGCCTCGTGACGCTTCAATGCACATGGCCATGCTCCATTCACAGCCATTTTCGTGCAAATATTTTAGGATATCCAGGCTGCCTGCCGTTCCTGCAGCCGTTGTTGTGTCCATTCCCCAAGGACCTGAAAGATATAATAAATAAATATTCGTTTAGAGTTTTGGCCTTTAAAGATCCGCTTAACGTGGGGATATCCACTTACATCCATTTTCATAAGCATACTTAAGACATGAAAAATGACCACCTTCAGTTGCGTAAGATGTAGTTCTAATGTCCCAAGGGCAATTATTCTCGTGCGCATACTTTAGGCACTCGAGATGGCCATTAGCAGCACTAGCAGTGCAAGTCCAAAGATCCCACTCGTATCCGCTTTCGTGCAGATCTTTCATGCACGATAACAGACCGTTTGCAGCAAAATATCTAAACACTTCCGATGATTTAATAATTGAGCCTCTATTTAGTGGTATTTTGTTCAGGTAGTTTTGACAAATTCTAAGCAAACTTTTAGATGCCATCCTCAAAAAAGTCAGGTTGACCGTTGTGTTCGAGTCTAATTGCAAAAAATCATCGAATTGTACCATAGATATTTCGTCAAGTTTTTGAATAATCACTCCCCAAATATCTGCAGGCAAAAGACTAATGTCCTAAAATAAAAATGTGAAAAATGAGCGGCAAGACCACATTCACTATAATCCAAGGTGTAATTTATAACATATATATAACTTTACGGGTTATTACAAATAGTTATCATTAGTGATCAGAAATATTTTAATTCTTGAGCGTGTCAATAGATTAATACGAACCATGCAGCTTTGAGATTGATCCATTTTTTTAATTTAGATTTTGTGTTGTTTGTTTTGATTGGCTATTCGTGATTTGTTGAACGAAAAATTGTAAACTTTGTTGCCACTGGCTTCGTTTTATTAGCCCTAGCGTACTAATAGCACAACTATCAGTAATTAATGAGTGCAAATGATTACAACTCACATTCAAGCCCAGTAAGGCTAGCAAACTAAGCTACGAGCAGATCTAGGAGTTAATTTATTTCTTTAGCTGGATAATTGGCAAAACTTATCTGAATTCAAGAAGTATTATTATATAATCAAAGAAAATGCTGGATTTAGAAATCTTTGGTTCGCCGATATTGTCAGCCAGTTTGGGGATTGGTAAAAAACGAAAAATACTTTTATTCATGTACAATCTAAACGGTAATCAAACACCGATATAATAATTATGGTAATATATATGCAATTCATGTAGTGATT
>Ga0209960_1004242_pt1 | contig 11188 bp, 8 predicted proteins | sample ThiBiot_500_plan_2_FD_183947 | JGI IMG/M metagenome (GOLD analysis project Ga0209960, IMG submission 183947) | Wastewater bioreactor microbial communities from Cape Town, South Africa - Thiocy_expt_500_plan (SPAdes) | ecosystem: Engineered > Bioreactor > Thiocyanate-remediating >... | reverse complement strand
CTTACTACATAGTTATGTTCAAAATATCTGTACTTATTGAGGTATATAAAACGAATATATAGTTGAATAAATAAACCTGACAGTTCATTAATTTTGATTCTTCATCAATACACATCGATTGAGATCGGTGATGTTTAGTTAGTGAATCAATATCTACATAGTGCGCCAACAATACATTTCGGTCACATGACTATTTCCTTTCAGTAGAGGGTCAGCGACGTTAACGGCGCGTTACTTGTGTATTATTTTTACAAAAAAATTTCGCAGAATTGAAACTATATTTAAGTAGCAGTCATCGAAAAAGAATTACAGCGATCCCATCAACAACATTAGCCTCATTAAAAGAATCAACTTGTACAAATGTTAAATTGCGCCGAGTCAATAGCGAAAATGAAAATTGTTTCAGTGACTGCGATAGTATAAATGGATCTCTTGAAGAACATTTCTTTTTCCATGACTTTTTATATGATAGTGAAAAATATTTGCTTTGTTAGATTTCTTGTTTCAAATTTATTCACTGAAAATAAAGAATGAAGTAGCTCTTGTACAAAATCGAAGAAAATGCTTTTTCTATCGAGAAAATTTCGTGTTTTGGAGTCCTATACAGGGCACTAGTTACTGGAGTTTGTATCAAATGTTACTTTTAAAAAAAATTTAAAACAGTTATGTGGGACGATTATCGTCGCACAAACAATAACGAATACGAGAAAAATAATGAAAATGATGAAAATAAGGAAAATCATTAGGACAACCAGATTTAAGAGAATACCAATCACTTGTAAAAAAAACATAATAGACACACTTGCCACCATCATGCATTTTGAACTTATTGTAAAGTTTATCATTGTACCAACGGTTGACATCAGCTGGCGTCCAATTTTTATAATTTTGTATCCATTGCCATGCTTTTTTATCACCATCAAAGTACCAATCACGGCATTTGCCGCAACACGCACAAAGGCGACCCCGACAAACCTTATCGTATTTAAATGGTACGGCGAACCCGTGATTTTCTAAAGGTAAAAATAGGCAAATATTCAAATTAATTTCAAAATAATCTTGAAGACTTTTCTCCTACGAAACTTGATTGGTAATTGTATCAATGATGAACATTCTTTCTAATTCACATATTCATATTTTATCTTCTTTTGATTTCCTCTGTTTCTTTCGCACAGAAAGAAGGAGAACATCTATCTCAGTGTTATTTCAATTATTGCTGCTGCTAAACGATGCATAGAAAAGAGATTATAATATACTATACGAAAACCAAAAATAGGAATCAGTGTATACTGACGTGCAGTGTACTACTGCGTCACTGACATTTTAGTTGATACATAGCTTTTCATTAGACAATTCTCAATAGAAAACTGAATTTTCAACTAACCTTTGAATTCAATTGACCGGTTAGAAGCAGTTGGATTATTTTGTTTAAAATTAATTAACGTTTGACGCCATTTCATACTTCTATCAAAATCACCAGACTGCGATGCAATTTTTGCAAGATCTCCGTATATATCTTCACACAAAGGATCTTTCGATGGTACTACTTCTAAAAATCTTTTTAAATATTGTTCAGCTAAATCTAATTTCCCCATTTCCCAGAGAATTGTAGCTAAAATTCTAAGATTTGTTTGTCCATCACCAAGTTGTTCTTTCATATTGTTTAAAACTTGTTTTAATTGACTTTCATCATCCGTAGATAAGATCATTTCGATGATTGAAAATTGATTTTTATGATCAAATGAAATGTTTTTAAGTTGAAATATCGATCCAACCATAAATAGAACTTCTTCTTCGTCAGGATAATCACTAAATTGACTGATATTTGCAAATGGTTTTGTTTTAATAAAATGAGGATCTGCTTCAATTGAAAATAAGATGTTTTCTGTGTGTTCTGTTGGTTTTGAAAGATTAAAAAAAGAAAGAGCTTTTTGATAATTTGAAGTTGTTGAAAAGAAAGAATTAATTGAAATAAATTGATTGATTGATTTTTTAAGATTTTCTAATTCATCTTTCGAAATGATTTGAGCTCGATAAACTCGAATAATTTGATTTGATTGATATTTTTGTAATTGTTGTTGAAGATCAAAGATAAATGATCGATACAAAAATATAAAATGAATATTTTCTGTTCTCAAAACTGAATTTAATGTTTTATAAAAGAAACATTCTTTCGTATACCATTGTAAAACTTCATTCGATCGATAATTTGATTTGAAATCATTGATATATTCTAATTCAAATCGATTGTCATGATATTGTTGTTTTAACAGCTGCATTAATTCATTTTTATCTTGGTCATCTGATTTTAATCTCAAAAGACAATCGATAAGAACTTGAGAAAAAACAAATTTCCCATTTAAATCGACAGTTGATTTTCCTCCAAAAGAAAACATATTTATCGATAAGGGTTCTTCGATTTTCTTCTCAATTCGATAATCATTCGTAACTATTGAAATTAATTCATTGAGACTCGTAACAACATTTTTAACTTTGGAATATTTTGAAGACCATTGCTCATTAGCTTGCTTATCCATACAATAAATATAAATTGAAATCACTTGTCTTAGATGATGAATTTTGGGAAGAATTTCTCTTCCTAATCGTTCACTAACAATGAAAATGAGTCGATCTTTTGACGAAGTTTTCTGGATAAATTGTTGACATTGATCAATATCTTGAAATTTTTTAAGTTGATTAATAATTGATCGTAGATTTTTTTCAGTATTTAGACCTTCTTGAGGATTCGAATCGAGCCAAATTAAACAAAACATTTCCAAATGTTGATTTTGATTTTCATCAGTTGAAATGGATGTAGCCATTATATAATGTTTTTCTTGTCAATTAATTGAATATTACTTAAAACAAAATCTATTGAAATGAATTTAATTTAAAATTTAGTCGATGAGAAACAATATTTCAAATTTTGTTAAAACTATCAGAACAAATCTCATGATGAACACTATTCACATGTAAAATTTCAACTCCAATATTTGATTTTTCATTCAGTTGACTATATAGTGAGATATACAACAACTCCAAGCCTAAAATAATTGGAATTCGTGCAAGACTTGCACTGCAAGTCTACTCCTAATGTAAGCAAAGGTGATTCTTCATAACCGAATATTGGGCTACGATTAACTTCTTGGAGCTCCAAAAAAGGCTCATTAACAAAACGACTGCCTGACATAATACTTATTAATATTTGATGTACATCGTAAAGTAAATATGAATTAATATTTATTTCTGGAATGTAATGAATTACTGTATGTATTTTCATCTTCTTCTTGTCATATTAAAAAAATTTTCCTGTTGGTTATAATTATGCAATATTCGCACATCACACCTATATTTTCTCTAGAGCTACCTGAGAAATTGGTCGGCTCAGATTGTTGTTCATACTTGTCTAGTATGTTTTATGTAATTCGCAGATACTTTTACGCAACTTGCTAGACCCCCTCAGCGTGACTGTAATCGAACTGAAATAAAGGCCTTATAAAAGTGTTTTGTATGATGAAAATGAAATTTACTTGAGCGTTTTGAAAGTGCTTTCATATAATAAACTCGGAAGTCAAATGTGTGCAGAACACTGAAATAAGTGAAAAAGACAAACAATTAAGATGTATACATCAGAGAAATTGTATTTCTCAATTTGACTTCGCAAGTGTTGTATCTCCATTTTTTCCAAAATTAAATAAAAAGAAATATTTGTCTGAAATTGTATTGAGATGCGAAAAAAAGACTCGTCAAATTGACTGTCTAATACAAGAGACACAATAGTATTTTTATTTAAAAAAACTCTATGTGTATAGAAAAAAGAACACAGAACATAAATGAATTAAATCTGTGCAACAGGATGTACGACAAATTTATTGTCCAATTCTTCGCGTCACGTGAACTTTTTAAATAAAGAAACGAAACGATTCTGTATGATATAATTGCTCAGAAATTTCCTTTCGTTTATATGGATCTCGTAAACAAAGTGCATGAGCAAATTCGACTATTCCAGAATTTTCTCAATCGGTATAACTCTATCTGATTTTTTCTTCGAGTATTGTTCTGGACTCCATTGAGATAGTATACCGAAAATCATATCAATGGATGAATAGGATATATGCATATTCTCAGTGACTATGAAGTATCTAATAATTCCATTTCTTTTATTTATTAATAACTGTGGGAGTTTTAGGCATAGAAGAAACGCTAGAACATTTCTAAGGATTTGTTACATTCCTAAACATTTTAATTTTAATTTTAATATGATTTTCGCTTCATCATAAGTCTAATATTGAAGAAGGATCAACGAAGGAATTTACTGTCTAATATTTAATTCAATACGAATTAATTTTACAATAGAACTGGAAAATAAAGATGAATCTCTATTTATTTCATCACTATCGTTATTATTTTCTCAAACTATTCTAAATTACATAGGGTTTAATGATTGTATATTATTGTAACTTACGATAAGATGAAAGATTCGTTAACGTACTAATGCCAACCGTCTATTAATAATGTCTGAATAAAATCTGCACGTTATATACATCATGACCCTATTCGTATAGGCTTTTTTCTTTTCGTTTATTTATCGAATCTTTTTTTTTTCTATCGAGTTTTTTTTCTTTCTTTCTTTCGGTTGGTTTTTTCCCCACAATAAATCTATCGAGTTTTTTTTCTTTCTTTCTTTCGGTTGGTTTTTTCCCCACAATAAATCTATTTCTATTTTTATTACTATTCGAATGACGTTATTCGATAAATACGTATGATTATTTTTATTCACTTTCATTGATAATACCAAAACTGATGAACTTCAATTATCTTCATCTAATTGTTTAGAAATATGTTCAGCAAACACATTAAATAAAGTCATACGAATTTAGATAGAACATATGATTTATTTAATAGGAGTGTACATATCATCAAAGAAGTATCAATCATATTTATCTTATCTATAAAAGAAAAGAAATACGTGATGAAGAACAAACTATTTCAGATTATACTTTATCATTATTTGTGCTTCACTTCGACTTTATTTTAAATACAACAAAATAATTGAAATTCATATAAATTGTAACGATAAAAGGTGAAACGTGCTGATTATTCGTTTGCTGAACTCTTGATTATTGAGTTGACAAGGAGTTTGGTTTGATTGTTTACTTCCAGTATACAATCAATATTTTATTGATAAGATAAAAGTTATACGAATAGAAAGGTTAACATGCGTAGAAAGAATGTAATAGTGTGTGAATCTATCACCAAACTCATCTATGCTCGATTGACTCTAGGTATTTATACCTAAATAGAAAAGAGAGAGAAGCGAGAGGAAAGAGCGAAGAGAGAGAAGAGAGCGAAGAGAGCAACAATAGAGAGAACATCTTGCATATATAAATTTAACAAAGAGTCCATGAGAAAAGTAATGGAAATGAGATCATATAACGATAGTCAATCTGTTGCTTCAGATCTGGTCAATGTCACACAATTAGCATTACAAATCTCGGTGAATGATGAAGGTCGTTAACTGTTCTATTAAACCACATCATGTGTGAATGTCTTTATTTGTTCTTTTCCGCTTCATTAATTTTGCTCGTTCTGTTGTCGCCAAGTGTGAATGAACTTCTCTCTATCATTGAGTGTTTCTTTTCTTTCTTCCTTAATTCATTCTGCTTCATTGATCATCTTCTTAATTCTTCGATTTGTTTGTTCTTGGCACATCCTCCCCCTAATATAAGACGCGCTCCTGAGCGTCTAATAATTACATAGAGTAAATATGTGATTAAAATATTCGTTGATTAAATATACTGTCTTGGTCCCTAATAATATTCATATATGATAAGATATAAGTAATGGTTGAGGAAAGAAATTTAATTCAAAAATTTTGTAGTTGTTCTAGGTCTCTCATTGATGGCATTTTGATCATAATGTTTCTCGCTTTCTTTTTTCCAAGCCAACGTCTGTAGATTTGATAGCTGATTAATCCTAATATCATAATTGTCAAGAATATATTCAGATAATACATGAATGAGTGGCTAAAGTATCCTAAGAACAAAGTTTGAGGTGGTTGTGTTGTATTAGATATAAATTCCATTATTTCTTGTATATGAGATGGAATGTAAGTTAGTTTAGTCCAATTTGTATTCCTTTCGATAATCGATTGTAGATTAATTAAATCTTTATCAATAGGGTTTATCGTTTCATTCTGGATAAATACCGTTGTTTTACCTACTTGTCTTGGTAATCCTGGTAAGTAAAATTTATCACCTTGTATTGATGTCGAATCTGGGTTGGAGTATATCGCTGTGGTTGGTATAATAATTTGCTGATTGTCCATAATTTTATGTTCATCAGCATTTTCCACTTTGATTGGAAGACATTTTGTTTCTGTTTCTGTTGAAATTACCCAGTGATGACCTATCTGGTGTATGAACGTGGTTTGGCTGTAATATTCAGTCATACATGCCGTCATTGGTTTATCTGTTAGTATTTCATATATACAAGTATCTTCTAATTTCTTACGAATAGCTGGTGTTTCTCGGCATGAAGACATAAATTCGAATTTACAGTCATTAGCTTCTTTTTCCGACCATCTAATGAATTTTTTATATTGAGGTCGAAGTCCAATATAAGCTGGCATTTGTGCTAATTGAACTCGTCTATTACCATTTTTAAATGGAATTGGGATTAATTTGTATACATAAAATTCTTCTTGAGTCCTTTCACATGCGGCGAAATATGAAGTAATTATTAAGTCACCGATTCGGGCTCCAAATGGTGATGTCGTTATTTCCTGTTTAGGTATGAAGTGTATTTGTTGTTGAACTAGTAGTCTTGTTACCAAATCCATCAGTGACATCACTTTACCCCCTTCTTCTAAGAATATATTTGTTTTTTGTAATATTAATTCGATAATTTTTGGTATATCTTCAAATTGAATGAAGTTTAAATTAAGTTTGTTTTCTAAAATATTTTCAATCGAATTATGCAAGAAATGTCCCTCCACTGCATGAATAAATGAATTTAATTTAACACTAGTTTGTATCGACATTGAATCCAATGTCTTAATGGCTTCGTCATGTGTTCTAATAGTATCTGAATATTGGTTAACTAGATGCATTGTTCGATTTAGTGCTTGTTGCGTATTTTCTAATTCCTCAGCTATTTTCATTTGTCCTTCAGATAAATGTAAAATACTTGCTTGGTTAGCTTTTTGTAACGTTTGATATGATCTAAGAGATTCTGTAACCATACTCATTTCCGTTTTTAGACTGGCTATTTGTACTGTATCGGCTGTTGATAATGCTAAAGCGGCTGATCCGATACCTATTGAGATTATATCGCCTATGAGTCGTTTTGGTCGCGTTTTTAGCGGTCATTCTTTCCCAAATTCTATGTTTCGATACATAAAATTTATTTTGTTCATTGTGAAGTTACATCGAGGGATTTGTTTTAGAGCTGCTATTGGTACTAAATAACACATGTCTGCAACCATCGGTATTGATGTTGAAATGGCTATCACCTTGTTTGCAGGCCTATAACTTGATTTGTACTGTAATATAAGTCCAGAATTTGCATGTATAATGTCAGATCTTGGTATTTTAAAGTCGTCGGGTGTTACAAATCTTGCCATTATAATTGCAAAAATTATAGTGGATTGCCAAATCGTTTTTATCATGATCACGGATGTTGCATGAAACATTTTTTGTTAAAGTGAATATCTTATATCCCCAGTCCTACTTTGTCCTTGGTCAAATTTTTTTCTTTTTAATGATAATTTTTTGTTTGCGTCAACTTGATTGTAAAGGTTTTGTATTGTAATATATCCATGTGTTACTTCATGATTAAAAATGGGAAAAAAAGAAAAAAAAAAATTTTTTTTTTTGATTATTGTAAGTATCGAGCCGGCCTTTTGTGTGTTCTAGACGGTCTCATGATTTGTTCATTTGTGGTTGTTCTGGTATATAATCGATCAGTGGTTCTTTGTTCTTGATCATTTTCTGTATCTTCATCACTTAATACGTCATTATTGTTCCCATTTGTTTCTATCATTTGGTCACTTGTATTGGACGTATTGTTTTGATGATTTTGTGTTGGTTCAAAATATTTTTTCATTCGGTCTATATTTATTGCTCCGAAATTAACACCGTCACTAATTCTGATTGCTGTAAATGTTGTTGGACCTAACTTTTCAAGTAATCGACATGGTCCTTGATATTTAGGTTGAAGTTTTCTTCTTGTTGAAACATCACCTATTTGTGGATTAATTATTGAAATCCAGACTAAATCTCCAACTTTAAATTCTCGTAGAGATGTGTGTTTATCGTATTTCATTTTTTGACTAATTTTCTCTACTTCGGAATGTTCCCGAACGAGATTAAAAGTACATTGTAAATTATGAATTAATTTTTGCTTGTATTCATTTATTTGTGTTTCTTCAATTGTTGTCTGTGGTGGTCCTTCACTAGGTTCACCTAATAACAAATCTAATGGCGTTTTTGGATCCCTTCCAAACATCATGAATGCGGGAGTTTCGCCAGTTGTTTCATTCACTGAAGTTCGAATAGCAAATGCTATTTTTTGTATTTCTTTATCCCATGAATTTGGGTGGTCTTGAGCGAAGATAGCGATCATTGTTTTCAATGTTCGATTCACTCGTTCTGTCATATTGCTTTGTGGATGATAATTGGCCGTATATTTTTGTTTGATTCCTATTGTTTCACAGAAACTTTTAAAGAATTTTGATGCAAACTGCGGACCATTATCTGATAAAATATATGAAGGTATTCCGTATCTGGAACATACTTCATTCGAAATAATTTGAGCAATATCATATGACGTCGTGGTTTTTAATGGAAATAATTCAATCCATCGTGTAAAATAGTCTACTATCACAAGTAGAAATCGTTTTTGTCTCGAAGTAGTCGAGAAAGGTCCCATAATATCGATACCAATTGTATGCCATGGTTCGGTAATTATGGGGTATCTGTAATTTACGCTATCAGCACTAACACCCAACTTTGTAAAACCGCATATAGGTTATATTCACTAACACCCAAAACTCGATGAGCTATGCTTACTAACACCCACTAACACCCATTTCGTACTGACAATAAGAAAAAGCAAGCCTCTACAAACACCAAAAATTTACTTCTTCGACACTAACACCCAGAATCCTTCTTATATTCAGTCAAAAATCACTAACTTATATTCACTAACACCCACAGAATTAGATGATCTTCATTTCTGACTCAGGTAAGTGCCATCTGCAAAAAAGTTTTATAAGTAAACTTTTCCTTGCAAACATAAGAAGTCATCTAAAAAGTGCTCATATATGCATACTAACACCCAAAATGTCTATATTGACAAGGCAAACGCACCTAAGTTATTCTCACTAACACCCACAGAAATTCAAGATCTATCTATTGATTAACAGATCTTTATTCGTTCATTGATCAATATTCATCAGAATCGATCAAATTTTACTCAAATATTGATAGAATTTCAAATACTGTATTGATTTTTGAATTTTTCCCTAAACTATTTTTATAGCATTTTCTACATATAATGATTCTAATGTTGCTTCAAACTTAATTCGAGATGATAGATAGTGTGTTTTCTATGATAGTAGTGCAAAGCATATTACATTTATCAAAGTGTTCATATAACTTAATAGAATACAGATCAATCTTTCATTTCTTTCCTTTAAAATTTGAATTATTTTTGTGATTTTTCGAATTTTTCGATTTTTTATCGATTCTTATGGATTTCGTTTATAATGTTTTTGGATGTTTTTACAGTGAATATATTCAAAAATATACTTGAGTTATATATCAATAGATAGATCTTGAATTTCTGTGGGTGTTAGTGAGAATAACTTAGGTGCGTTTGCCTTGTCAATATAGACATTTTGGGTGTTAGTATGCATATATGAGCACTTTTTAGATGACTTCTTATGTTTGCAAGGAAAAGTTTACTTATAAAACTTTTTTGCAGATGGCACTTACCTGAGTCAGAAATGAAGATCATCTAATTCTGTGGGTGTTAGTGAATATAAGTTAGTGATTTTTGACTGAATATAAGAAGGATTCTGGGTGTTAGTGTCGAAGAAGTAAATTTTTGGTGTTTGTAGAGGCTTGCTTTTTCTTATTGTCAGTACGAAATGGGTGTTAGTGGGTGTTAGTAAGCATAGCTCATCGAGTTTTGGGTGTTAGTGAATATAACCTATATGCGGTTTTACAAAGTTGGGTGTTAGTGCTGATAGCGTAAATTACAGATACCCCATATGAGTAGACCATCTACTGAGTCTAAATCTTTAAGATTTAGATTGCCGTATTTTCATAGCGCTGGTATTTGAACAATACTTTGCACTAGTTTTTGAGGGTGAGAGTTAAATTCATGTTTTGGTTATTCAAAACTACTAAACGGTCGTATGTATGCACGCCATCAGGACTCAAAGGGTTAATTTGTTCAAACCACAATAAGACCTGGAAAATTTAAGATTTTTCGTTAAGGTTATTGCAAAATCTACCTAGTAACATGAAGCGTGTAATTCTTAATGGAACTTCAAGAGACTTCAAGGGACTTCGAAGGACTTCAAGTGACTTCAAGTGACTCCGAGGGACTTCAAGAGACTTCGAGGGACTTCGAGAGACTTCAAGAGACTTCGAGGGACTTCGAAGGACTTCAAGTGACTTCAAGTGACTCCGAGGGACTTCAAGAGACTCCGAGGGACTTCAAGAGACTTCGAGAGACTTCAAGAGACTTCAAGAGACTTCGAAGGACTTCAAGTGACTTCAAGTGACTCCGAGGGACTTCGAGGGACTACAAGAGACTTCAAGAGACCTCAAGAGACTCGAGAGACTTCAATAGACTTCAAGGGATTGCAAGGAGACTTTTATGGACTTCAAGAGACTTCATTACAGTCCAATTGACTTCAAAACCATCGTGGGACTTCAAAAGATCTCATTGATTCAGATGGATTTCATATGACTTCAGACGCGAAGTCTCAGTTGTTTACCCCTTGGTGTGTGTATTCCATGATAGAATATAAGTTCTTTAAGCATTGTCAAAGTTCGAATAACTCCAAGAAATACATCAATGATGACTAAAAACCCCAACACGGCAATTAGGATTAATATACCTATGAGATAAATAAAACTAACACAAGCTTCACCCGGATCACCACCACCACCTC
>Ga0209960_1004241_pt1 | contig 11189 bp, 6 predicted proteins | sample ThiBiot_500_plan_2_FD_183947 | JGI IMG/M metagenome (GOLD analysis project Ga0209960, IMG submission 183947) | Wastewater bioreactor microbial communities from Cape Town, South Africa - Thiocy_expt_500_plan (SPAdes) | ecosystem: Engineered > Bioreactor > Thiocyanate-remediating >... | reverse complement strand
TTTCGTTACTAATATCCGAATTGACAATTCTTTATAACCGAATATAGAACTTTGATTTGCTTTTTTGCAACTCGAAAAAGTTATTATCGACATAACGACTGTCTGTCATATATTATTCAATTTTATTTCAAAAATCAAAAGCTTTACGAGATAACATTGTTCGTTCTATTGGTGAAATATGTTGCCTATGAAAAATGAAGAAAAAAAACAGAACACATTGAAATAAATCGATTGACCCATTGTTGTTATATCGAAAACAAATGTATAGAGGTTTTTGTTTTGTTTCTTTTTTTTAATATTTTGGATATCTTGTGTTGAAATGAGAGTAGTGTTGAGTTGAAAGATGAAATTTTTATTCAAAGCTTTGCTTACGATGCTAGGTATATTAATTTACTAAATTTACCTATATGACATTCAAAGCAAAACCATCAAATAGCGAGAATCACACATGAGTCATTGAAGTGAATCATACATGATCGAGAAAAAACAAACTATATTAATTTTATAATCAAATCACATTTTACGAAATAAATATTTTCGATTTCAATCGGCAAGTTAGTCTTATTTCGTTGTGAAATATCCATACTGTATTTCTTTCTTTAATTCATGAGCATGAATACCATGATATAATTTTAAAAAATGTGTGATTCTGTTATAAGGGAATGAATGCAAAACACATTTCGTCTTTGTGATTCTGATTATCATGTTTTACTCATTCTTTCACACATACGTATACTTATATGAAGCACATGTAATTTTTAGTTAAAATTAATCAAAATGTCGTTATCACTTCACACGCTACCAATCGAAATGGTCTTTAGAATATTTGATCATTTAAGTGACAAGGATTTATTTCTCAAAGCAAATGGTATATGTCAGCGATTGAATCTTATCCTCAATTCTTATCAAAGATTTCAAGTAAATTAACTTACAAATTGTGTTTGAATTCTTATTTTATTTTCATATATTCATAGGTTCTTACAAAACTCGATCTTAATTATAACAATCTTCGAGATGAAGGTGCTCAACATGTTAGTGAATTATTGCAAAACAATACAGTAACTCTCGTTGTGTTATATTTCATGTCTATCTATTTATTTTGTATTTTTCATTGCAGACAGTTCAACAACTCCATCTTGGCAACAATAATATTCGAGCTTATGGTGCTCAGCATCTTAACGTAGCATTACAACACAACACGGTATAACTTTGTACATCTACATACATGGCTTGATCTCTATAAAATTTCCTCTATACTAGACACTTAAGCAGCTCAATCTTAGTTATAATCACATTGCAAACGAAGGTGCTCGATTTCTTAGTGAAGCATTACAATTCAATACAGTATAACATTTGTTTGAACTCATATATTATTTCTTACTCTTTATTTCTCGTAGATACTTATGCGTCTAAGTCTCAATTGTAATGATTTCGGAAATGAAGGTGCTAAATATCTTAGTCAAGGATTGCAATACAACACCGTATAGATTTTCTTTTCTTCTATATCAATCATAGAACTTTTCTTTAGACACTTCAACAACTCGATCTTAGTTATAACGATATTGCAGACGAAGGTGCTCAATATCTTAGCGAGGCATTGCTACATAACACCGTAATTTACATTTTATCGTTTTGAAGTGAAGTAAATATACCGTCCATCATTTCATAGACACTTGCAAAGCTCGATATCAGTTATAACGACATAGGCGAGGAAGGAGCTCAGTACCTCAATGAAGCATTACAATATAACACAGTAGTATCGCATTATTATTGATCGAATATTCGTTTTATTTTCTTCTCAAGACACTCAAACAACTTGATCTTAGTTATAACCATCTCGGGAACGAGGGTGCACATCACCTGAGTGAAGCATTACAACATAACACAGTGAACTCTTTTCATTTCTATAAATCATAATTTCTTCTTTTGCCGTAGACACTTTTACAATTGAATCTTAGCTCGAACAACATTGAAGAACAAGGTGCTGAATATCTTGATGAAGCATTGCATCATAATAATGTATATTATTTCTTTCTTTTAATTTCATCAACAATTCTATTTTATTCATTTAGACACTTACACAACTCGAGTTTTATGAAAACAATATTGGAGATAAAAGCATAGGATATTTTAGTGGTTTGACGATAGTAATGACTGATTCGAATATTTATTTATAATACATAATAGTGACATCTATTCAATAAAATTCTAATTGATTGATTATACCTGTTAGATTTTAAGTAGGAGTTGGGGAGAAATCTTTTCTTTCATATCATATGTCATGTTCCTCAACGAATTTCGTCTCGTTGGAGATTTTATTCATGCTCTCGCTATTCTTTTATTAATACTAAACATTATTCGAACTCGATCATGTTACTCAGTATCTGGTTTAACCATCATACTTTATACCATTGTATTCTCATTTCGTTATTTGGATCTGTTCGTTTTTTATTCAAATTTTACAATTTACAATCGTGCTTATAAGATCTATTATCTCATCTCAAGTTATCTTCTTCTTCTTCTCGTTTATGTTATTTTTCGAAAAACTCGTGATCAAGTCAACAAAAATTTTTCAATCTTTGGTTATTTTATCATTGCATGTCTTCTTGCAATCAGCACATACTGGCTCGATAAGTATCATTCATCCAATGAAGGCTTAGAATTCTTTTGGCGATGTTCAATCTTCTTAGAAATCTTTGCCATTATTCCTCAAATGAATTTAATTCATAAACAAGGTTCAATCGATAAAGTTATGCTGTATTACATCATGATGCTAGGATTCTATCGAGCATTTTACATTGTCAATTGGTTCTATCGTTATCAAACAGAAGACTTCTGGGAACCAATCGGTTTCTATAGTGGCTGTGTTCAAACACTGGTTTATTTAGTTTTTTTTATTCATATTTATCCACAATTAAACAAACAAATCAAAATTACACTTGTCGAAGAAAAAATCGATCCAAATCCACCATCATTGGTCAAGACATTTGTTTAAATAAAAGTGTTGACACGTCATGATTGAATACGACGTTCGAGTAAATTTAATCTTCGCTCTTGATATTCTTTGTTGTGATCACATGCGTATTCCCATTCGTTCTTAGTCATACTTGCAGGACTGTGTTTGCCTTTTTTACAACCACCTTCTGTACTCGATGTTTGCACGGTTTGATTACAACAAATGTATTTAAAACGTTGTTTATCATGTTCAAGTTTTTCTTTTTGTTCCGATGTCAACAATTGAGCTTCTTCTTTTAATAATTGTTCAACAGCTGCTCTCTGTCCCCATTGTTCTAATGTTAACGAATGATTATCATAGACAAATCCATCATGATGAACACAAACGCCCATTTTATTATCTTCTTCAATATAATAATCATTGCATTGAACACATTTGATTTTCTCTTCAGCTCGAGCATTATTCGCTCGTTCTTCTTCGATTTCTCGTTCCGAACGTGTAAATCTCGTATCTTCACAGAATTGTCTCAAAAGAAATTGATCACGTATAACCATAATCGACCATTTCTCCCTTTCCGTAGTCGTTGTTGTTCGTTCGAGATGTGCATTTTGAAATTTATCCTTAATATACGAATAAATATTAGGATTAATCAACGATAAATTCGTTGATCGACCCATCGATGAATCACCTTCGCTTCGATTGATTCCAACTAATGAATCTAGATCGTAGACAATCATCGAACGTCGATAAGCAGCACATTCATCGAGACGTTCTTTGAGCACTTCGAATTTATCTTTTTCATCGTAGGCACTTTCCGATGAGAGTAGATTCAAATCGATTAATTGTAACAATTGAACATTACGAGATTTCCCGTAGAATGTCAATCGTTCGATGAGATCTTGAAGATTGATTTCCGTATCGATCATTGCTTGTTGATAGACAACTTTTTTGATTTCCGTCGTTTTTGGATCGGTATGAATCGCTTCGATATCGATCCGATGATCAGAAAAATTCATAATAATCTTGCCGGTATAGATCGAATTTCGTTTATCAGATAAATCACTAAACCGTGCTGCTATATCGACTGTTCGCAAGAGAAGTGTCGGCAGAGTTTCTGAACCAATTAAAATCCGATATTGTCTCGCAGTGATATCGGCTAATTGAAGCATCGTTCGAGAATCTAATTGATATCTCAGATTGGTTCGTTCGGCATCAACACAATGGACAGTGATCAGCCGACGAAGAGCTCGTAGAGCAGCACCACTGAAATTCGTTGTTGCCAACGTTAGATTTTCGAGGAGATTAGGCGGCAGATGCCATTGTTTCATTCCGCTGAGAATGCTCTTTCGTGCGAGAGACGACGGCCGACCGACGAAGAATTTGCCTTGCATTCGTCGGAGAAACGCTTCGTCCATCATATGCAAACGATTTGTTGCACAGAAAATCATCAAATTCGGCACGTCCTTGATCCCATCGATCACGGACAGCAAAACACTGAGTTTAGCGACATTACCATCGCTTGAATCATCTTTTCGTTTGGGTGTTAACGAATCGATTTCATCGATCGACACGCAACACATGAGATAGGGAACACGATGACAACGCATGCAAATATCCGAAATAATACGTTCGGATTCGCCGACAAGTGGACGATTTAATTCGCCAGCAGCTATCGGAGGTGCGACCATACTGATGCCGATACGTGTTGATAGAGTACTCATGATATCCGATTTGCCCGTGCCTGGTGGTCCGTACATAATAAAACCCCGGTTTGGCTTAATCAAATCTCGATTGGTTCGACTCGGATTCGATCCATCTTTGTCCACTAAACCGATTTCGATATCACTAATTAAATCTTCTTTGGTTTGTATTTTTGTTCGGAGATCATTTCGTTTTAAATCTAATTGATCCATTGCATCTCGATGTTGATCCAGCAAATCCCAAACAGAAAATTTCTCATACTCGTCGTCTGTCGTTTTCATTGGTCGTGTTTCTTTTTTCAATTTATTAACTGTATCATAATGTCGATAGTATTCATCTTCGATTTCAGCTAATTCACTCACGAGCTTCTGTTGTTGATTGAGTAGCTGATCTCGTTCTTGAAAACGAACATTTGATATCGATTGCCAACGTGAATCATCAATCGAAAGATCACGTTCGACCATGGTCAATGGGAGAAAAAACATCTTCATTTGATCGAAAAGACCGTCATCGGCGAAACCATCTCGACGCATTTCATCGAATGATGAATGCACACACCGAACATCGAGTTTAGCAGGCGTAGGTACGTTCGATTTTCGAAATTCTTCAACGAGAATATGATGAAAATATAATTTAATCTTATGAACATTCGCAAGTAATTGGCATTCGGATTGAGAAGATTTTTTCGTTGATTTAACATCGGCAGCAAGTTGTTTCTCACGATCGACGTAGGACTTGAGAATTTTCTTTCCATTGATCGATAGAACTTTCAAATCATGCCATTCGGTATGTTTTAAATTAGCGAGATGATCGAATGTGAAAATATCATCACTACGCAAGGCATCGATCCATTTCGTTGCCATGCCATTGTTTTCCTTTTCGCAGACATCTTCGATGAATCGTTCGAGAGAAACTGTACTCGGTCGATCGATGTTTCTCGTTGCAGTTGATTCATCTGCAACAAGATCATCGATTCGATAGAGAAATTGTGCGTCTTGAGTGAGTTGCCATCGACGAGGAAATGTTTTGTTGTTGTCGGAGAGAAGATTTAATTCGAATAAACCATGAAGATGATCGAAATACCATGTATCGAATTCATCAACGAGTGTAATCGGTTCGATTAATGGCAATTTCGATAGAGAACGACCGACGTCAATGATGTTGCCACGAGCTGAGAGTTGATGTCGAATGAAAACATCGAGAACACTTCCTCGAGGAATGTGATTATCCGTTGATGCATTCGATTGATTTTGTTTTAGTGGAGCTAAGAGAAAATGATGAATAAAATCGATAACTGTTGATTCGATTTCTTTGATTAATATTTGACAAATAACTTTCGAAACAGGTTCGACAGTGTTCATTGCTGTTGCTGCTGCTTCTGCTTGTTTAGTTTTTCTTGCATTTCGTCTGTCAGCTGATTGTTTTTCTAAATATTTTCCACATAAAGTTTGTCGTGCAATTGCCGCACTAGTACTCGTAACACATATATTCAAATAATTCAAATTCTCAGCATCATTTATCAGCATCAATGTTTGAGCTAAGAGTTCCAATGGTTTATCCGACTTGTTTTTAATAATATCATCGTAAGTCGAACGAATTTTCTCGAGACGTACCGAGTCAATTGTTGATAAAGATTCAGTAACATTCAAATACTCGAAAACACCCAGACGATCGGTTGTCATTTTAGAATTACAAAACTATAAAATTTTCGACTCAACGATACATATCTTTTATATGACTGTCGCGAGCTGATAAGGTTTATCATTTGCCGGTTATTCACAAACTATTACTCATTCGATGTATTTAAACACGTTCGAATAACGCACAGATATTCATACAATCATGGCAACCTACGAGGAAGAATTAGCATTACAACAAGCGAATATTTATCGTTTACGTGAACTTGAATTGAGTCGGTTAGATGACGAAGACTTAGCTCGACGTGATTTCGAAAGAATCGATGCAATCGAACGGGAATTGAATCAATTAAATGATCATGATCAGCAACGTGTTCGTGAGCTTGAATCTGAAATTCAAGACATGAATGCGCAAGTTAACAAGGCTGAAAACGAAATCAAACAAATGAACCAACAACTCGAACAATTACAAAATGAACAACAAAAACAAGAAAATAATTTCGAACAAATCACTCGGCAACTAGAACAATTAGGAGAAGAAATTCAACGTTCACAAGAACAACTTCAACAATTACGTCAACAACAACAAGATTTACTCATGAAACGAGACGAATGTCAACGAGAATTCGATCGACAACAGGAGATTCTTCATCAGGAACAACGAAAAATCAATGAACTCGAACAACAATTGTCTATTCTTGAGAATGATCGACAAATCTTAGAACAACAACGAACTCAATTAATCGAAGCATTGAAAACTGCTGAAACCGAACGACGTGCAATCGAACAAGAAATTGAAAAGCTCGAAACGGAAAGACTTCAATTAGAAAGACAATTGAATAGTTTACGAGAGGAACTTCAACGATTAAAACAAATCATCGAACAACTTGTTGAACAAATTCGAAAATTACAAGATGAAATCAATCGATGTGAAGAAGAATTACGAGTTCAAATCGAACGAATTCAGCAATTAGAAAATGAAAAACAACGAGTCGAAATGGAAATCGAACGATTAAAACAATCAATTCAAAGAATCGAACAAATGATTCAAGACGTAATTACGTTCAATTTACTTTTGCCTTATTAAAAATAACTTTTTTTTTCAGTTAGAAAACAAAGAACGTCAAGTCGAAATACAACTTGTTCAAAAACAACAGGAAAAACAAGTTCTAGAAAATCAATTACAAACTCTCGAAGTCGAACTTCAACAGATTCAAGCTGCTCTCGAAACATTGAATAATGAATTGAAAATCCTACGAAATCAATTAGCACAATTAAACAATGAACTTCGACGATTAGAAGAACGATTACGTCAAGCACAAAACGAACTTCAACAAGCAATGTATGTATATATCACCCTCAAGAATTAAAAATTGGACTTTTTATTTACATAGACAAGCAGTACAACGTGCTCAAGCCGAAGTACAACGTTTTGAAAATGAACTAGCTCGTTTAGCCCAACAAATACAAGCTAAACAAGCAGAGTTATCTCAAGCTGAACAGAGAAAAGCTCAGCTCGAAGCTCAATTAGCTCAACGACAGAATGAATTACAACAAATCATTGCCAAAGTCAACAATCTTACTCAAGCCGTCAATCAAGCTAAACAAGAATTGAATGCAACGATTCAATTGTTGAATCAAAATCTCGCTCAACTTCGTCAAGAACAACAAAAAGAACAACAAATAGAAAGAGCTATGCATAATCAAGAAAATATCGTTAGAAATGCTCAGAACGAGGCGAATGAAGCCGATCGAAACGAATCAAAAGCGAAACAAGAACTAGATCGAGCTACACGCGAGGAAACCGAAGCCGAACGAAGATTCCGTAGTGACAAACAAAAACTACGAGCAGCAAAAATCGCGCAAAGAGTCGTCGAAGCAGCTTATCGACTAGCAAAAATGGTGCGTGGTATAGCTGTGGGCTATTTAATTGCCGCACGAGCTTTAGTCATTGCGGCTAAGATTTTAGTTGGCATGTTGAAAATGAAAGTGAATGTTTCACGAGCGAAATTAGTTTATGCGAAATTGAAACGTGTTAATGCAGAACGTGAGTATAAAAATGCTTGCGAAAGAAAACGTGAGGCTCGTGCAAAACTCGAACAAGAAAAACAAACTCTTACGATTAAGAAAAACGAATGGCAACAGCAAATACAAATGAAGAACAATGCTCAACAACGAGTTGATCAACAGAAACAAGTTGTCGAACGAGCGAAGCACAAACATCAAGATCTCGAACGACAATTAACTCAAGCAAAACAACAGCAAGCTACTAAAACGAATGAAGTCAATGCAGCTAAAGCCCAAGTTCAACAACAGACAGGTGTTGTCAATCAATTGAAACAACAACTCGGAGAGCTACAGAATAATCATGCTCAAATTCAACAAGCATTAGCAAATGCACAGAACAATCTTCGAGATGCACAAACTCGACAACAAACTGCTGAAAGCAATGTCAAAGCACTCAATCAACAAATAGTTGTTCAACAACAAAATATCCGACAAACCGAAGGTTCAATCGCACAGAAACAACAACAAATACAAAGCAAACAAGCCGAACATTCTGCCAAACAGCGAGCAGCACTTGAAGTAAAAAATAAGATCACAATCGTTGATCAAGATATTTCATTAGCTAAGAAAACCAAAACTGAATTAGAAAACGAAAAGAGAACTCAAGAAAATGCTCTTCAAAATGAATTGAAAAGACACGAACAACTTAGTTCGGAACAGGATCGACTCAAACGTGAAGTCGACATCGGCCAACAGAATAAACAAAAACTAATCGAACAGAAAACTACTTTGAAAAACCAATTAGAAGCACAAAATGCAGAAATGATCCAAAAAACCGGTGAAGCCGATAGAATCGAAGCAGAAATACGTACAAACGAACAACGACAAGCTCAATTAATCGTACAACGCGACGAACGTACGATGCATATGCAACGAATGCAAGTACAAACACAAGAAATCGGACAAAAACTAAACGGAAACGAACGTTCGATGAGCCAAACAGTTCAACAACGACGCGAACGAGAAATCGAAAAACAACACGCTCAAGATCGAGTTCAAGAAAGTGAACAACGTCTTCGACAAACAAATGATCATCTTCAACAATATTCCAAACAAATTCTCGACAAACAACAAGCCTATAACGAACAAAATGCTCGGTACAATCAACTCGATCAACAACGTCAACAAAATCAAGCTGCACGAGATCGTTTAGAAAGTCAAATTGATGAAATCAATAGTCAATGGTTGTCGAAACAAATGTGGATTTCAAATGCCACGAATGATCTCACTGAACTTCATCGAGACGTCGATCATATTAAACAAAAAAGTCGAATGATTGCGCAAGATAAATATATTCGAGAGCAAAATTTACAAAATAAAGTGATAAACTATCGTCGTGAAGAACAATATGTTCAACGACGATCTTGAAAACACAGATTTTTTATCAAGTTGCTATCTTTTGAATAAAAAATTGTGACATTGCTTGATTAAGATTAAATGTATGCGCATAGATTGACATAGGTAAATCGAGAAAATCAATGAGTACTTTGATCTGCATGACGTTATCGTGAATATACGGACTGTTTGTTTGAAAAATGAGATTTAAAGGAGCGAAATCTTCTATTCCGTTTGAAAGAATTTTATCATGAGTAGTAGATGGTCGCGGAAAATTGGCTTTAAATGATTTGATAATATGGTTTCGTTGATCTGTTTGATCGAATAGACAGAATATAATTTGATAATCGAATGGAAATTTAATAATCGCATCGAATTCACCCGGTAATATTGAAAAATACAAACCGAATGCCGTGTTTGTACTGTTCAATTTCAATTGAAGACGAGCTTTGTAACCAAATGCCGATGAGTAGAATTCAGGAGAGAATATGAACAACTTGGTTAGTAGTTCTTTGACATTTTCAATCTTCCAAACAAATGTTCCATCATTCGATACCGATCTCGTATCAATCACATTCTGTTTCATTTGTTTAACATCTTGTCCAAGTGTATCCTGATTGGCTTTGTTTTGGTCGATGATTTCATTTTGTGATTGAACAGTTGTTGCCAATGATGACAAATCTCTTGTTAAATTTTCGATTGTTCGTTTGTATTCATCAGAATCTGTGCTCAACTGATTTATATCGCCCCTGAGTACATCAATTCCATCGAATAGAGCGTCTGCTACTGAAGTAATTTCTTGTAATGGTAATTTAGTCACTTGGCTGTCTTCTGATTTCACTCCAGGAATAATTTCCATTAGGATTTTCTGATGTTTGAAGTTTTGATAATGCTTCGGTAGATCTATACGACGAATCTGAATAAAAAATTGTGAGTTTCAATCGGCAAACTCAATAGATTAGTTTTATCATACCGCTTCATCACATCCAAAATCTTTGAAATCACACTCAACAGTCATTTTCTCGCATTGAAATTGTTGATGTTCATTTAATCCGTCTACGAACAGAAATTTTTCTCCACAATAGTTACAAATAGGATTCGAATGTTGTTCATTTAAATGGACCTATACAAAACGAAATTATAATAACTTTTTACTAAAAACGAGAAGAAAAACACGATTTACTGAATAGAATTTCAGCATTCCGTTCCAATGACAAAACGTGCAAAAGACCAGTAGCATTTGTAGTTCGTTTTCAAATGCTCTATCAGGTCGAACATCTTTTCGATCCATTTTCTCATTGCATTTCCAACATACAATAACATTTCTAAAGTAACAATACTCGAATAATTTCGAAATTGGAATCAAATAAAAAAACAAACTCAGATTTTTGTTTCTCCAAGCATGATTTACATATGTGATGTCCACATTTTGTCAATTGCATTGGAATATTCAATAATAATGTACAATAAATGCAAAAGTACTTCGCTTCTAT
>Ga0209960_1004240_pt1 | contig 11189 bp, 13 predicted proteins | sample ThiBiot_500_plan_2_FD_183947 | JGI IMG/M metagenome (GOLD analysis project Ga0209960, IMG submission 183947) | Wastewater bioreactor microbial communities from Cape Town, South Africa - Thiocy_expt_500_plan (SPAdes) | ecosystem: Engineered > Bioreactor > Thiocyanate-remediating >... | reverse complement strand
TGGATATTGCATCAAAGAATATAGCGTGAGGATACCACAATTGTGTAGTGGTCAATCCTGGCCCATTGCCACCAGCGACTATGCTACTAGAACCAGTCGTAAATTGATAGCTAGTAATTCGATCATTCGTATGATCGGCGATGTATAGCATGCCAGTGTTTGAATCACCATGCAAACCATATGGATTATAGAACTGATTAGCTGCAGAACCCAAACTACCTAGAACACTATGCAATGACTTAAGACTTCTCGATAGTATTCAACGTACCGTTTCCTACAATGGTTAAACCAACAGAAGAGCCATTTCTATAAAGTTGAATCCGTTGATGATCTTTGTCTGCTACATAAACATCATCATTTACGTCGACATAGATACCTGTTGGGAGCTTCAAAGTTTCCGGTGACATTACTGGAGTACCATTTCCTGCTATGGTGATTCCATCTGTTGATCCTCGTAAAAACTTTTGAACTCGATGATTACTGCGATCAGTAACATAGAGATTATATGACCAGTCTACTGCTAAATCCCATGGAAGTCTCAGATGTTTTGAACTATCTCCACCGGTGCCTGACATGCCAGCTATTGTAATACCAACTGGATTCCATCGAAGTAAAATAGATTCACCTACAAAAAAAAACTTAGAAGTGCTATTCGTTCCATTGTTTATAATTACTTTGTGGTTTATTTGATTTTCTTAAAAATATTGACAAAAGCGCAATGATTATTGCGATACTAACAAGAAGGCAACATGATACGCATAGAAGAAACATATAACGTCGTTTATGTCTAAAAAAAAATTCATAGACGATTATTTAATGTATAGAAAACTTACCTTCTCTTTTTCTGGTCTTTCCGTTTTCGATGATAATCATTAATTGAACCTACCATTGTATTAGCATAATCAACGTTCAAAGTACTCTAGAAAATATAGGTAATGTACATTTTAAGATGAAATGTAAATTACCTCACATTGGCCCATTTGGCTAGCTGTTGTAGAATATATTTTTCTAATATATTTTTGCTGTTTGTATTTTACTGGTGACTGTGGCACAGAGATAGGATAAGGATCAATAGAATTACAACTGTACGAAGATATTTTTGACTGTTGACTACCATGGTAAGAATCAATATCTGTTAAGCGCGTTGATCGTTTTTTTGTTTTTGACGAATGATGTTGACGATGCTAAATACAATAAGATACAAAAGAAAAATGACAAAAAAATAGAATAAGAAAAATAAACTTGATAGTTGAGTTGTTTATTGTGATGTCTTCGAATCTCTTGTATAGAATTATTACTTTTTTTTATTTTAACTGAAAATGGCAATCGACTCCGCATCGCTACGACTTATTTTTCAAATTGAATGACATATACAATGGTAGGTTACTTATGATTTATACTTTGTGGGCAAAATATTTAATTATATGTTTCTCTTGGATGATGAAAAATAGTAAATAATATATGATGGCTTCCCACTCTATCAAATATTTTTTTGTTGACGAAAAGTCAATTTCATGCAAATTTTATTATTTTTGTTTTTTCATTCTTTACGTGGATTATTACGACTATGAAACAAAAGCTTGTCAATGCGATCCGTATCGGATTAAAAAATGTGAAACACGAACTAGCTCTTAAAGTTTTTGCAATGGAAGAGAAATATAGATTAGTGTATGGATATTTTATTTTTTCAAATAAGTTAAATGTTTCTAAAAAATGTTCGTCACGTTAGTACTGTCTAAAATGATCAGATGAAAGAGTGGAGAAGAAAGAAGACGTTAGAGAAAGGTATCGTTCAGTTCCTGCTCGTGTAAACAATTCGAAATTCGATAGTAAAAAGACATTTTGTTTCTTATATAGTCATTATTAAAGCGCGTCAATCTGTTCTGTTATCATTTGAAAAATTAACATTTCAGCTTTCTAATACTCATACTTTTACGTGCGCGTTTATTTATGATGAATATTAATCGTAGAACTATACATACATCATTTATTTCAACAGATAATTAAATCTGATATATTATCACCGAGGGTGTACGTAAACTTTGAATTCAAGTTTCAAATAAGACACTACTGGATGGAATTCGTTCATCTCGATTCATGCGTCGTGTTTGTCGCAATCGAACTGCACGGCGAAGTTGTTGACGAAGTTTTTCACTACGTTGATATAATTGATTCAATTGTTGAATGGCCGAATAACCTCGTCCATTTTCGAATATTCGAACAAAATTGAAAATAATAGATTCAAACTGCCACAAGCTATTGAAGAATTCTTTTGGTTGATGGTCGTATCCTTCAGCACACACAGCAGTAAATTCACAGATTCGATGTAAATCATCAATATATTTCACCATCTGATAGCAATTTTCAAGTAAAATTTGTCGCTTCTCAAGTTCTGTTTTGTTGATTGTACGATCTGAAAAGACATTTTCATCCATAGGTATTGTCTCAATTAGACGCTTGACATTTTCTTTCAAGTTTTTCTGTATTTGAAAAGTGCGTTTTTGTCGATGATAAATAGCACTGATATAAAACTTTTTCGATGTAGAAAACTGCTCGACAATAGTTCGTTGTAGAGTCCTGCACAGGTACACTTTTTTTCCACCCGAAACCGAACCGAGTTTTTCTCTCGAACCCGGACCCGAACCGACCCGAGTCAGTTCAAATCATTTATTTTTCAAAATATATTTAAATTTCTAAATCTTTATTTGGTTCCAAACATATATATTACATTTACTTTCATCATACTTAATAAATAACAAAACGCGTTATGGCAATCTAAAATTACGTAAAAATACTAGATTATCGAGTGAATCAGGACTGAGTTGTTATCGTCGTGCTTCTAAAACACGGCCAGTCGCTAGTTCTCGGGTCGGGTCCGGGTAGACACTTTCACCCGGATCCGAACCGATTTTCAAAATTTTACCCGGACCCATGTTCGGGTCGGTTCGGGTGCCGGGTACCCGTCCGGTTTGCAGCTCTCTATCATCATCATCATCATCACATGATACTTCTTTAATCTCATCATCATATTGTCGATTTTTGAAAGGATATTTTTCGTGCGGATGGGATTTATATTTGAAAACTAAAATAAGGAGTGATAGATGAATTCTACAGGATAATATCCTTACTTCTTCTTCCATGATTAGCTCGAACAGATGCTATGGGTTTTCTTCTCGTTGAAATAGAAACCGTATAAGTAACGTCATTATCCGCTCGTAAATCATCATTTTGACGCTGTAATTTGAATAATAACGGTCTTTGCGGTTGTGTTCGAAATCGTTCACTAAAAAAACGTTTAACTTGAATGTGATATGTATCCTGCGAAAGCAACTGAGACCCAACAGATGAACAGGCAATATACTGTTGAATGTCATCGAGTAATTTCCATCGTTTTCGTTTATGTAAAGAGTAATCAACCAGTGGCTGTTCGATACCGAATAAACCAGGTTTATCGAATGGAAGTCTAGAGCGATTATTCCATTCAGCACGAATATATGAACCACCCCATGATGCATATAAACGGTAGCAACGAACGAGTGTGAGAAACAGAAATTACCTACCTACATATATTAGGAAGAGAAGAAAAACAAATATATCAATGAGTAAGAAATCATGACATAATGATAGTGCAAGAAAAAAGAATGTACAAAATTGGAAAGAATATTTTTCCCGGGCGTAACGTCATAATTTTAAGTAGGATGTGTCATGAATCATATACTGGTAGAGGATGGGAATCTGTTATACATTTTTGGTGCCGATAACAGATTTGGATAGTCCTTAGTAGAAATAAAAAAAACTACCATCATATTATATAAGTTCAGTTATTTGGAGGATTTTACTCAAAATATTGCCCAAGCAGCGTGGCACAGAGGTAGCGCGTTGGGCTCATAACCCAAAGGACGATAGATCGAAACTATCCGCTGCAATGTTTTTTTTTTATTATTGAAGTAAAACATTGCATCATAATTATGATCACATACAACAAGAAACTTTTGTCATTGACTTAAATTGAGTAGAACAGAAATAATATACGAAATTTTAAAAAAATTTCAGTTTCAGTCAACAATCCGTTTGTTTTTCTTTCATAATAAAATATTATTGATGTATTGTGAAGGCGTACATATGCACTGAAAAGAAATGCATAATACAAAGATGATGAAATGACTTTTTTTTCTCAAGGAATACAGGCATTTCATCGAGCGAAATAAATCAATAAAATAATTTACTTTATTTGATTTTATTCAAGTGAAAAAAATATACCAATGTCAATGAAATCATAAATATGCATTACAGGCAATAATCAAAAAGAAATGTCATTTTCATATTCATCAGAATAAGTGTTTAAAATAACACCAAAGAGTATTGATTATTCTTTACATTATCAATGAGTAAAAATCGAAAAAAGACGAATATTATTCATATATCTATTCAACCACGAAAGGCATTTTCCAGTGTAAATAGTAGAATACGATCGGTGAGGTTTTTTTTTATTGATTTTTTAAATTAAATTTTATTCTTCAATTATAGTCCGATGATAGTAGTATTCAGAAAAACACTTCTTTATCTCAAAAATCATCAAAAGTGTCACATTGTGAGGTAATAAATAAAGACAATAATAAATCAAATTACTTGGATGTAACAATTGATTATCATAAAAAACATAAAGAAAATCAAAAATCAAAGTGAATATATTCTTTCGTTTAATTAATTTTAAAATATTCTACTAAATACAATTTAGATATTCACGTCGACGTTTCTCTATATTATTACTAATAGCTTTACTCCTTGTCTTGATTATTACTGCTATTTTACTGATTCTATTAATAAAACCTCAAATAAGAAAAACATCAGGTAGAAATATTCTCATTTTTTCAATAAAATAATGTTTTATATATATAGATACAACATTGGTGCTTCGTTGGAATAAAACAGGCATTACTATTGTTGGTGGTTATGGTAATGGCAGTAATCCATTGAATACTCCTTTTGATGTAGTATTGGATTATGCAAATAATCTTTATGTGGTTAATTATGGAAGTTCACGAGTTCAAAAGTTTTTATTTGGTAGTTTTACTGGTCAAATTGTAGCTGGAAATGGAACACATGGTGCATCTGAATATCAATTAAATCACCCTTCGAAATTAGTCATTGACTCAAATGAAAACCTTTATATATCAGATACACTTAATCATCGGATACAACTATGGAAAAAGGGAGCCAATAGCGGAGAAACAGTTGCTGGTATAACAGGTACGTTTAACATAATACGAGTGTTATTGGGAACGACAAAATGTTTTTAAATACTTTATAGGATCTGCTGGAAATACTACCTATCAGTTGAATTCGCCCTATGGTTTTACTCTTAATCCGACAACAAATACACTCTATGTATCAGATTATCTTAATCATCGTATAATGTCATATGCACCTGGTACTCTGAATGGTACATTGTTACTTGGTGGTAACGGACCTGGATTCAGTAATACACAATTACGCTATCCAGTTGGATTGCATTATGATTCTTTAACTAACAGTTTGATCATTGCTAATATTCTCGCTCATAATATTGTTCGATATACGTTCGGCAACAATTATTGGACGCTTGTTGCTGGCAATTCTAGTGGATATTCTGGTTCGAATTCCAATTCTCTTCTTGAACCACCTGATATGACATTAGATCCCATGGGTAATCTTTATGTTGCTGATAGAAATAATCATCGCATACAACTATTTTATAATGGACAATTCAATGGTACAACAATTGCTGGTATCACTGGCGTCTCTAATGACAATGCTACAACATTAAATTGGCCTTGGTCTGCCAAACTTGATAGACAATTGAATCTATATGTAGCAGATGCATATAATCATCGAATTCAGAAATTTTTACGCTATTAATCTTGCTATGGAAACAATTTGATTTTACTATATGAATGCATAAAAATTCATTGAAGATACGATAGAACCGTTTGTTTGAATAGACGAAAATTTGCATAAAACGTTTCTAGGATACAATAGTCGATAATGAATTTTTTTCAAAATAAAATTTGATGATATTTATGAAGCCTAATGCGGTCATTTTGGTTGTTAGTTAGTCTATCGAGCGGATTACTTTATTCAAAAAGAAAGACAAAGAAATTACAACGATGAAGACGCCGAAAATAAAAAGTGAACGCTATAATTATACTAATTATATCTGATATTTTCTTGAGCAATACTTTTTTTAGAGAACAATACAAAAACTCGAAAATATCATTATGAATATTCTAATTCAAGCAGACAAACTAGTAAAACAAATAATATTGTTCGTGTATCAATTCGCCATTCAAATAGTCATATATTATCGAAAAATGATAGTTTTAACGATCGTCATAAGAAGAAATCTTCAGTTAGTCAATATTATTTCATATTTAACGTTTAAATAGATATAAAATTTATTTCTCATTTTAGTTAAATCAAAAACAATCTATTCGAAAAAAAATTTTAAAATCTAAATCATTTAAAGTTACTCCTTTAGAAGCAAGTACATAGATCGTATTATATAGAATCTAGAATTTTATTTTCTCAAATACAAAATAGGCAAATGAACAACAAATACATCGATTAGATACTATTGAAAATTATCATAAAAATTCCAAGAATACAAACAAACGTATTCGGTAACTATTCTTTTTCTTTGTTATTCGTATTTATTTTGTGATAATTATAGAATATTACAGTTTTTTGTTTTAATTATGTTGATCATTTTATTATTTGCGATTATTGCTGCTATACTTCTTTCTCAACTGATGAAATCGAAAGGTGAAACTACAGATAGAGAATATTTAGAGAAAAACAAATCAAAGATTAACTAATTTGTCATATAATTTGCGTCATAATCTATATAAGGAGTTTCTTTATATGATTAACAGTGACTTGTATCTACTTCTTTCTATCTTTTTGATATTTTTCTTCATGTTATAGCAGCAACAACGGTCACTACGACTACTACAACAACAACAACAACGACTACAACAGGTATAAACGAGAAAAAAATTGGTGGCCGAGTCTGCTATTACCTTCCTATTCTAGCTCCTCCATCTTCGATATGTGCAACCAGTACGAGTGATGCCTATCTCTATAACAATCAATTTATATACTCGCCTACGAATCAAAATTATGCAGCAGGTATGCTTAATAACCAATTTGGTGTGTACGTTGCTTATGGTTATGCTAACGTTACATCTACAGCAATATGGACTGCTCCTCAAACATCAACACCAGCTGGTGCTTTCTTGGCCGTACAAGCAGACAGAAACATAGTTGTTTATACAAGTACTCCATCCGCTCTTTGGTTTTCAGGGACATTTATTGTTAACCATTCGGCGCTGCATTGTCTACAAATACTAGATAATGGAAATCTTATTTGGAAGAATTCTGGAGGTACAATAATCTGGCAAGTGTAGCTCCGCTCAATAATATTTTCTTTCATTTTATGTTATCATCTTTCTATTAAACACATGGATTTATAATAAGTCTTTAGGACCCAACTTGTTTTTTCTGCTGACGATTGTTACACCTTCCCCCTCGCCCTCAACACCCTCATCAATTGAAAATAAAAGTAGAACATAAATTGGTCTCACTTTATGAACAATTGATCGATTATAACGACGATGATGTCTTCTTTCCATTACTTTACAATTCTTTTGTTGATTGAAATTTCAATATCTTATTCAAATGAGACTGTTCTTTCTTTTTCTTAATACATTAATTAGAATACATTAGCCTAGAATGAAACCATAAAGAAAATATTTTGTCTACAAATATAATCAAACTCAAACAAAATTTGAAAAGAAAGATATTCAAATGTTGAAAGATCAATCATCTACACAGGCAAGCACAGGTAAAACATAAATCCTATTGTTCAGTTATTGATTAATCTATTTTCATTAATCTCTTTCAAGATAATGCCATTCGAAAAAAAGCATCTGTTATTTCACATTCTCGACATCGATCAAGAACAAGAAGTGTTCCAAGATCAATTATTCATATCAGAATTCGATCAAGAACATCTTCTCATTCTGATATAAATGACAAATCCACATATAAATCAAAACAAAGATGTACTTCTCAAAGTTTCACTCAATTATCTAAAACTAACACTGTTTTCAATCATTCGATTTCATCTTCTGGTATTCTCAAGAAATTAGATGTCTGGTCTGATAAAAACTCTCTTACAATAGATCATCATCGAAATATAGAAAAAAAGAAAACAAAGTTAGCTCTAATATTTACTAAAATGAAATGTTCTTAATTTATTTTTATCAATAGATACTCAAAACAATGTATCATTATCTCTATTATTCTTAGTATTTCATTGATAACAACGATTACTGCTGTTCCCTTAGTACTATTGGTAAAACCAAGAAGAATAGTATCAGGTAAAAGTAAAACAAAATATATGTGAGAATTACTTTCTTCTCATAGATCTTCCAGTCCCACTTCGTTGGAACTCTACAGGTATAACAATACTGGGTAAAGCGGGTGTACCAGGTTCAGCTTCTAATCAAACGGCCGGTCCATACGGTTTGGCATTCGATTCTTTAGGTGCATTATATATAGCTGATTCTGGGAATCATCGAATTCAAAAACTGATCATAGGTACATCGACTGGTCTAACTGTTGCAGGCCAGGCAAATGTAGCAACGGGAAATGATTCTTATCATTTATATGGCCCAGTTCATATGGCATTTGACTCCAATGATAACATGTATGTTTCAGATAGACAAAATAGTCGTGTTCAATTTTTCATTCGTGGTAATCTATCAGGAACAACTGTTGCAGGTATAACAGGTAACTGGCTGTTCTTTTATAAACTTACATTTAAACATAAGATATTTATAGGTTCATCAGGAAGTACCAATAACACGCTGTTTTACTTAACTGCCGTTGCATATGATTCACAAACTAATAATCTTTATATAGCAGACACTAACAACAACCGTGTTATGCAATATCAATATGGATCATCAGCAGGTAGTGTGATTGCGGGACGTGGTGGATATGGTTTAGGTGCCTCTCAATTATCTACGCCTTTTGGACTATATTTTGATACGTTTTCAAATAGTTTGATTATTTCTAATTGCAATCTGCCTAGGATAGTGTGGTGGAAGATTGGAGACTATAATGGGACAGTTGTTGCTGGTAGTTTTACGGGTGTTGTTGGAAATGATTCAACATTTTTAAACGTTCCATTTGGTGTGAGTCTCGACCCTATGGGTAATATTTATGTGGCTGATATGGCAAATCATCGGATTCAATTTTTTCTATCTGGACAATTTGTTGGTAGAACAATTGCTGGTATAACAGGTGTAAGTGGTACAAATGCAAGTGTACTATACCAACCCCGTTGGGTAACTCTAGACAAACAACTTAATCTTTATGTATGTGATACAGATAATCATCGAGTACAAATGTTTAGACGCTACTGAATGATAAAATTTTGTTTTGTATTTAAAATGTGTAATTTTCCATGCTTATTTTTATTATAATTCATCGATAGTAAGATATGATGAGATATTGCCTATTCTTCCAGTTCCTCCTTTGAGAGCTCGCTTTGAAAAATAAACATACGCAGAAAGATTATATCTGTACAATCTATTTTTATATGTTTATATAAAGAATCAATCATTGTCACAACTTATAAAAGAGACTTATGACAAAAAAAATAAATTTATTTTAGTGTAGCTGAGTCTAATGATTCGTTTAATCCCCGATGAAGTTGCATTTAGTTATAATATGTTATTTCTTCTTACATATTATCTATTCTCAAGTATGTCATTTCGAAGAAAATGTTTATTGATTGTCATCGAATAACGGTAATAGAACTACTAGATGCTACTTTTGCCGAAGCATTTACTGTCGATTTGATCCAGCATGTAATAGTCGAAATATCATAAACATATCCTGTGCAATTATCTGTTAAATATATACACCAATTACAACAGAGATTAAATGACATCGGAGATGCGCTAGTCAAATCACTACCAGGATAATTCCAGCCGGGTTCAACAACAAAATTCGAGCAAGTTAGACCTACAAGAAAACAAGAAAGTAATTAAGATGATATTCAAATGAAAGAAAGAAAAGTTATCAAACTTGTTGTCGTCGATGGTGTTGTTGTGACTAAAACAATGAGATTATCGAAGTTGTTTGAGTTTGTAAGGAAGATATCTTACGACTATCGAGCAGCTGTTCTGCAGGTTTAATTAAAAGGGCAAGCAGAATGATAACAGTAGCCAAAATCAATGATATAACTGTTAGGAAAGATGCAATATAGCATTGATTCGAACAGCTGGTCATAAAAATAGAACAGTATTTTCTTAGTATTATCAATAAACAAAACTATATTGACCTAGTGCGATTGAATAATTTACTTTGATTGTCGATTAAAGATGAAAATGACTGTACTTCTTTGGATATCGTTAGCGGGTCCTACAAAAGAATTCGATATATCGAAATTTTCAATGCTTATCTGTACTTGTGACACACGTTTTTGATCGTCAATTATCTTGCAATTTTTGGTATTCACATGAACAGAGACGCGTGAAGTTTTTGTTTTTTTCATTTGTATGAACTGTCGTTACAATGAAATGGCAAAAAAGTAACAGACGTAGATTAATTGTATTTCAGTTTTTTTTTCATTACAGAATACGCTGACATGAAATTTAATTGAATTTCTTATCCAATCAATATACTGAATATAGAATGTCATTCAAAAAAATTCATTTTGTGATACCATATTAAATTTTTGGTGTACTTTGTTAGAGAGAAACAGAACTGAATAATAATGAGAAAATGCTACTATTTTCATCCTTAGTATACATATCGCGTCTCTGTACACCTTCACCTCTGTATTGAGAATATTTAGTTTTACAACAGCTAGATTTGAATAAAATTAGATTTTCTAATGGGCATACATTTGAGAATAAAGACAATAGCATTTACAGCAGCTTTCATCTTAATTTATTTTTATTTATTACAAAATAATAATAATAATAATAATAAAAATAATAATAAATAATTTTTTTAACGAGTCGACGTTTCGGAGTAAACACTCCATTTTCAAGACATGTTGTACAGGATTGTGTATGAAGAATAGAGAGAAACAGAGAGAGAAAGCTAAACACGATGTAGCGACATCAACAGAA
>Ga0209960_1004236_pt1 | contig 11193 bp, 7 predicted proteins | sample ThiBiot_500_plan_2_FD_183947 | JGI IMG/M metagenome (GOLD analysis project Ga0209960, IMG submission 183947) | Wastewater bioreactor microbial communities from Cape Town, South Africa - Thiocy_expt_500_plan (SPAdes) | ecosystem: Engineered > Bioreactor > Thiocyanate-remediating >... | reverse complement strand
GTACGCTTTACGTGGTGGTATTTTTTAAAAAAGTCAGTCCATTGATTAGTGAACCTATCGTTGAATAAACATATTGTTTTAAGACTTGCATCATTGTTTTGTCGACTTACTTTTTGATTGAGAAGAATAAGACTAGATCTGTAACAATAACAGATAGCCGCTGAAATAGAATGGTTGCTTGCGAGGCGTAATTGAGATTATTAACGACAAGCATATTCTCATCAAAAAATTGTGCGAATTGAGAAAGAAACCATTCAAAATAAGCAAAGAAAGGAGGATAATCGAGTGTCCATTCGGATGTGTCCTGTATTGGGTTAATAAATTATCACGGTATTTTTTCAATTATCTCTATTGTATAAATATCATTGTGATATCACTAAATGCTGATATATTGCACACCAAAATAAATGTAATTAAATTTGGAGTGATCTTACCTCAAAGTACCATTGCGAAATCGGAACGCTGTGAGTAATGGCCAACCAATTTCTATGAACTTCGAAATCTGTGGAGCGACTAAAACAAAAGTGTTAAAGCAAGAAGATCAAGACACTGAATAAATTTTACTTACTAAGCTGGAATTAGCAGCAGCTTAATGGCTATGCCGATCAGCAGAATATAACGTTCGGCTTGACCGCTATGATATTTGATGAGGTCCATAATACTAAAAAAGAAAATTTTCTGTTTCTCTTTTTCTCCTAAGAATTGTTTGATTGGTAAACGAGGAACATTCCATTTGAAGAGTATTTAACGTTAACATCTTAATTTGTTTTGGCTCAAATTAGATTTTAACATAATCTGGATTTCCTTCTTGTTCGAGCATTATTTACTGGTTTGACATCCAAATGAACTATATTATTTTATGAATCTCAGTCAGAGCTTCTAGAATGCAGACTCCACGGCGTACTTCAGCGACAACGGAAGTACTTTGTACATTTTATTTTTGTCAAAAAACTTTAATATTATTATGTAGCAATATTCCGGTGCCTTCTTTTTGACTGAGATGAAGTTCAACGTGTGTAAAAGGGTGATTGAAGGTCATCGTGTACCGTTTGTTGTTCTGAGTTGATATTTTTAGCAAAAATAGCAATGATGATGCGAAATTCAAACATTTTTGCGCGTCCTAAAGGAGGTTTATTAGCAGTCGATAATTTAATATGATTATTTTTAAAATAATTAAAAGTTGATTATTTTCATACCCAATTCTCAGCATATTTCGGTAATTCGAGAGTTTGAAAGCTTTCAATCTTATTCACGATGCCTTTATCGTCTCTAAATCCCACTTTAATCTCGGGCACGTCGCCCAAGAAACTTTGGATCCAAAAATTAAGCAATTTGTACCTAAATAATACTGGATTTATTATTTATATGGCATTGAAATCTATTTACCTTCTAAATTTTCCCTCTTCGCGGAAATTATCGAGAGATTTGGATGTTTTAAGCTCTACGTAATGATATTTAACAGATCCATTTTCATCATCATCATCTTTCATTTCAATATCTTCCTCTTCTTTTGGTTCAGAATCAAGTTCGTAACAATCAATTTCAGCACCAAGAATAATTCTGAGTAAATTGTAATATTAAGTGAGTGTGATAAGTTTTATTTGTGGCTTACGTATGCGCATCGATTTGAAGTTTTAAAAGTCTGCAGAATTGGTTGTTTGGATCAAACGCTCCGTTTTGTTCTATTCCATTCGTGCAATATTCCTCGAATTTGTATCTATTTAACGAATTAATGCAATGTATTAATTATTGAGGTTAATCCGAACCTACCCCCAGTACGTAGCTTTTTCGCTAAAGGCGTTCATTCTTTCCTCTAATTTTACAACGTCGAAATAAATAATGTCGTTTTGTCTATAAACGTCAATTTCCCATGGATTGTTACTGTAAGGAGAGCCCAATATTTTGTTGAAATTATTGCGGAAAGAAATAAAGTGGACTTCGGAAAGCTAATATGAAGTCATTTAATATACTATATGTTGGGTATAATAGTATATAAATCTTACGTCTATTTGATTGTCATGTAACGTGGCAATGACTGGTTCAATGTTACTATGCGCTTCTTGCTTCTGTGTTCGTGTTTCGAAGCCAACATTGAGATCGATGGGTAAATTAGGGGTACTATATCTTTTCTGAATTAAATCAGGAAATTAGAATTAGTGGATCGCAGATCAGATCCTTTAGAATTGAAAAATATTTCAGACCAATAAAAAATCTTGAATTATAATAAAAATAAAAAAAAAATCCATAAAATAAAACTATTTTTTTGGGCGCTTACAACACAACCTGGAGTAGTTCTAACTCCATCTGTAATTGAAAACGATGCGATCTCTACTGGTCTCGTGGCACTTGCTTTCAAAAGCATAGAATAATGGTCAATATTACATGAAAATACTAGATGCCTGGGGTTTCCCCCTCTAACTTCATTTCTAGATCCAGAAAATGATCGAGAAAGTTTGTTTTGCTGCCATTGTTGATCTGATTGTCTTAAGTCGCTGTTATGCCTTTGATAATCTCTTTTATTATTATTATACCCTTGGTCGTACCGCTGAGTCCTGTGTGAGTAAGATTCATCGTTTATCGTTTGGTGTTCATAATCTCTGTCCCTATCGTTATAATCTCTACGATCTCTGTGATCAGTTCGATAATCGTGTTTCCTTTTGTTTTTTGAGCGTTTGTCTTGTTGTTGGTAAGACATTCTTATTTAAAAAATAAAAATGAATTGTTGTTTGTGGTGTCTTTGCATAGGCAGAGTAACCAATTAATACTCAGTATATTAGTTACGATAGGTACCAGCACGAAGACCGGGAAGCGCCAAAGCGTTCAAAATCTTTGCCGCGTTACTTAACGGAGCACAAATCTAAAAATGGCTCTAAATCAAGGCCACGTGGCGGAGGCAAGCGAGGTTCAAACGATACATTTATTCTCCTTTATGTAACTTATAGTTATAACCGTGTAGTAATACACCAGATCCAAATATTATCGTCAACAGTTGGTGAACTGGGTGCTTCACGTTAAGATAAACAAATTGTTCTACAACTCTTAGGCTCCAAAATATTGCTTGACCTAATTTAAATGACTTTCCTAGCTTTGTCCATTTGAGATCTTCACTGCAAGTCCAAAATATGTAAGCAGACCAGAAAAACTTGAAAGCAAGGCATAAATTTAGTATTTGCATTACACCGGCATTATCTTTGGATATTTTTGGAAGCTCTTTGCCCCATCTGAGCAGTTTGGGGAAACCTAAATGAAAGAGACCGAAGCCAAACTCGTATACACCACAAGCTCTATCAAAAGTGATTAATGACATTGCTTATTACTTGTCGTCTGTGTTATTTTTCAAACAACACAAAAGATCTTTGTCTTTTAAGGAGGACGGAGCATTTTTGTGACTCCCTAACCTCCCATACTTTGATGCAACCGAAGCACTATAAAATAATTTAACTAATTCATAGTAAGCTAATCTAGCGAAATTGATCTGCTTCATTAATAACAACAGAGTTACGTATCTTGTCCTTTGCTGGAGCATATCTTTTATCGGTCGATTAAGGAGCAACTACGATGAATGCGACATTATTTTATCGTTATTGTATTATGATTCATATAAACAGTAAAATTTTGGGTCTTTCGGCGGTTAATAGCGGAACAGATGTGCTAAATATAACCCTAAACAATTGAATCGTTAGCGTTTGCCTTTGCCACGAGTATTCCTATTATAGCTGAGCTATACAGCATATGAATTTCATTGATATTGCGGATTACAGTCGCCCCGGGGCACAAGCAACTTTTTCCGTGTTGTAAATTTAGTGCGCAATAAATCCACAAACATGCAACAACTAGAGACGCTATTAATTCAGCATGCGAATAGCCTGTAATATGCGCCTGCTATTTGTAGCATTAATATTATATTTATTTGTAAATATTTCAGCTGGAAGTTCCATCCTGAATGTAACAGTAGGGATCAGCTTGTCCTTTGGAAGTCCCTCGGCAATGAAACGACAGTTTAGCCAAGACACTTTGAGTGGATTGTTATTATGGCAACAATGGGCAAACGAAGAATATCAACTGCGCCTAAATAATTCAACAATTCAGTTTCAACTAAAAATTTTGGAGGATTTCGGAAGTACTGACCAAGCACAACTTAATTATGAACAGCTAGTCTCTGATATTTCCGTCAATTTTTTGTTTGCACCAGTTACCACCGAGTTAGCATTGAAAGCGAGGAATGTTACCGAAGGAGCAAATCGGCTTTTGATCGGTATTTTAGTGGCAGCGGATTCTTTCTTTCGAGACTCAAATAAAGCGTACTCAGTGTATCCGTCAGCATCGCGATTTGCGCTACAGTCTCTTCCCACGTTGAGACTCAAAGGCGCGGCGACGATTACAGTCGTAACGGAAGATTCAATTTTACACCGCTGCATCTGTTCAGGTGTATCTCAAAACGCACCAGACTACAACTTGGAAGTTGTTAAGTCATTTTCCATTGAATTCGCGGATGGCACACTGACGGACAAACAAAAGCAAAAAATGAATGAAACGGTACTACAAGTGAAGAAACTCAACTCAGATGTGCTTATGATTTGTTCCTTTTCGTTAAATGTACGGTACATGTTGGAGCTAATGCAAGGGATGGATTATTTGCCAAGTGCAGTGGTCACTGATATAATCGGAGATAACCTCTACCAAAATGTGGACCCAAACCTAGTCGCTTACCTTGCTGGCCATGATGTGGCTGGGCCAGGAATAGACTACAAGGATGTTTATTTTGGAAGTTACACTCGATTCAAAACGAGATTTAGGACAATGTTTATGAAAGAAGCAGTGACAACAAATGCCTACGCCACAGTCGCAGGTTTATTATTAACTATCGCTATAGAAACGGCTGGTACATTGAACGACGATGAAGTTGCTCAAGCTCTAGGCCGCAATAATGTGGAAACATTTTTCGGTAAGCTCAATCCCGAGAAAATTTTATTTTTGTTTTCAAAGAAGGTGAAAAAATAACAAATCAAATATATTCGTTAATCGACACTTAATTTAACATCTTCGGATCCTTCTTGTGATAATTTACTTATTTGGGAGAACCGCTCGGAAAATTTTAACGCTTGAGGGGAAAAGCAATGAATCATTTCAATATGATATCATACCACTGCTTCTATTGATTCCTCAATTTTAAATTTAATTGTGAATGTGGTATTAATTAACGTAATCTCTTGTAACGGATGCTTTCCGATCGGGTGTTCACAAGCTCGCTAAAATTGATTCACATCTCGTGCACGATTATTGATGAACAATTATCCTTAAAATTAGCGGCCCTAATATCTAGATCTATCGTTACAGGCCCTTATCAATTCGGATCGGATCACACTCAGCTCAGACCCGTGCCGTTCTTGCAATATCAGCCCACAGTTACAGTCAGCAATGTTTTAACGAATGCTTCAGCGAATAATACGCTTATGGTCCTCGCGCCAAGTCGGATCCAACAAGTCGACATGATTTTTCCGGCACCGAAGGTACCTTACCTTACTTGAATATTGATATTAATATAACTAAAAGTATCATATTACTCGCAATCAATATTGACGGTAATTTTAACTAGTGGAGCGAAAGATTTTTCAACCAGCAGTACAATGCCGTAGATTGGGGTATATTTGCCGTTACAATCCGTAAGTATTTTTGATAAAAAGAGACTAAAATTATCATAGGAAATATTAGATTTTGTGCAGCAAATTGATCGGATTAGTTAAAAAAAAAATTGATCACTACGTTGAAAATTTATCGAACAAATTTTCTTGTTGTTGGTGCTAATTTGTAAATCAATTATTTTTGAGCTTAATTTCGCGTTGTTCTATTTTAAGCTTTATCTAACGTAATTTTTTAAATCTTATTCGTAGTGGCGATGGCACTCTCGGTCGTGCTTCTGATTTTTGTCTTAATTTATCGTTACAATCCCGTCATTTCGCACTCGAGCTCGTTGTTTTTGTGCTACATCCTCGCGGGCACGCTGATATCGTACAGCAGCATCTTTGTGGATTCGCCGAACAATGTTTCAGTTGCCACGTGCACTTTAGCCCCGCTTTTATTGGGCATTGGATTTATTATGACATTTGGCTCTCTCTTCGCCAAGGTGTGGCGGATCTGGTCGCTTTACAACAACAGATCGCTGACGATTAACAACATCACCGATACCAAGCTGACAATTATTACGGCTGTGCTTGTGGCCATTGAAATCGCAATTACGGTAGTCATTGCGGCCCTCGGAAATGACCCGCACTTGGAGCCAAAACATCCATACCAAATTTCAACGTGGCAAATGAAGTGTAGCGAATCGACTGTGCGCACAGTGTTCGTTATAATTGCTGTTGTGTACAATGGGGCCGTGGTAGCCGTCGGAATTTATTTGACCGTGCGCATCCGAGTTATTCCTAACAAAGTTTACAACGAGTCAAAGCTGTTGGCGTTCATTATTTATTGCATGGCATTCTGTGGCGTTGGTAAGTACTTGACATTCTAAGAATTGTTGCACAAAAATTAATTACAGACATTTTTTTTTGAAAATAAATTCCGACTTAAATTCATAAAACTTAATAACATTACTATTAAATAGCAATCGTTGCGTTGGAGTTTTCGGAGGCAGTTGAAATTCACGCCATGTTTGCTATTCACGCATTTGGAATAATAATCAGCAATCTCATTACGGTGATCACGCTGTTCGTGAACAAATTCCACTACGTCCGCACGGGATTTGGCAGCGGAAAATTATCACCAATCAACACCGATAAAGGACTCCAACAAAGGGACGCGGCGTCACGTGGCACAAACGAGAGTTACTCGCAATATTCCGCTGGTCGGAGTGGCTATTACAACTCGACAGTCTCCTCGATGGACGATGAATTTATTAATATTAAATCGGAGATTGAGAAGTTGATGGGTCGCGTGAAAGAACTGACGAAACAAAACGAAGTGCTGAAAGGTCAAAACACCGAGCTGGTCAAAGAACTGAACCAAGTTAAAAATGCCAACGGTGGTTTGTTATTGCCCGTACCAAACACCAGCACGGTGAATGTTGAGGACAATAACAGCAATAAGAATACGGTTCCGTCAGCTGACGACGAGGACGATATTGATTTGCCAGAGTTAAAGCGCGTCAGCAGCAACACCAACAATAATAATAGCAACGGTCAGCGAGGATCGAAGGACAAAGAAACCAATCCGCCCACGAGAAAGAGCGAAGAATGGCGGAAAAAATCGAGCGAGAGGCGCGCGTCGACGAGTGCTAAAGGTGACAAAGAACTGGTCTTGGTTGATCGCCCTGCACCGTTGCGAATCAGCGGCGTTACCGACAAAGAGAAGAAGAAGAGGTTCTCAGAACGCGAGCAAAAAGATCGTGAGAAAAAGACGAGTAAGCGGCATCGAACAGATCCGGTCTTGGCCTCGCGATCCAAAGACAGCGAAAGGGCGTTTAAAAAGAAACGAAAGAACTACAAAATGAATGATTCCGTAGCTAACTCAAGCTTTGAGCGACGAGAAAATGATATCAGCAAGAACTTTGCCAATTTTGATAACAGCAGGCCTTCGTTCAGTTCGAGTAGCGAGTCGTCGAGCGGGATCCCGGAGATACCTCAATTTGATACGCACGTATAGCTGCATTCATAAAAAAACCTGTTAAATATGTAATATATGAATCATGCAACTGGTAAACGAATTGTACATAATAAACTTTATTTATCTGCGTAAAGTTGATACAAGGGATTTTAGCAAATATTCAATTAAGAATACAGTGGGTAAATGTGTTTTTTTATTCTATATAAACATAAGAATACTGATATTGTTGCCGAAAGTTCAAATCCGTTTTTGTGAACGAACATGTGAATCACAATCCATTCGTTTTCGTTCTTTATTTAGTCTTTTGAACACTCACCAAACAATGCAACAACTTTATATAAATAATATTTTTCAGATATTTGTGCCTGTGGGAGGCGTGAATCCACCGGACTTCACCTGCGCCTTGTCAGCAGAACCGAACTTTGGGCTAACGTTATCAAGACCACACGTGGATGAACACTGGCATTATCAAGTACAATTAGTTTCATGTCACGGAGATGAAGAAACGTCGATTGTTGGTGGATTGAGCTGGGCAAAGCGGAATCCTTACCGAATCCAGGTGAAGAATAATTATTCCATTGAAGGACTTATACTCCAAGTGAAAGTTGAAGCAGGAGTATTTGATTTTAGAAGAGTAAAGCAAAGGTTGATCAGATTCAGCATCGGTTGTTCAAACGCAGGGGTTTTATTGAGCCGTGGAATTTCACCAATATGTCAATTGTATCCGCGCAAACGAGTAGCGGATGACGATAAAGGAGTAGATAATGTTGGTAAGCCGAGAATCATTATTTAATACTCACTAAAAAATAAAGAAAAAATAATAATTATGAATTTTGAATTTAAATCGATTCATAATTAATTTTTGGTCGATTAGTCACTATTCCAATATCATGGCTACCCGATCAAGTCCACAACAACCGTTTGGAGATCTCCAACCAATCATCGCCTGAACAATTCAATGCTTCAAATGAAGATGAGGACAGTGTTATGATCCACGTTAATGAATTAGAAGACAGTTACAATCAAGAAGCGTTCGATTCTGACGACACTTCGTTAATCCCTTTGCAACGGTAAGAGGCCTGTGAGTATTTAAATAAATACTAATATTATTAGTTCACTACAACGTTACGAAAGCTCCGATTATTTTGAAGAACCGTTCGAGTACGCATCAATTTATTATTTTTGACATTTGTTGACATTTTATGAAACGCAGGCGGTTCGATGGTGATGACTGCACTAAAAGTGGTCAATACATGGTGCTGTACAACGGAAATGCAGAAGTGATTGGAAATTTCAGAGCACTCAATTTCTACAAAGCCTCAGATGTCAGGATAAAAGAAGATATTCAATTGTTGTCGCAATGTAAGTCTAAAACAAACCAAATGTTAAAGAGTACCAAAATAATTTACACTTCTCACACGTGATTAGTTCGTGATCCACGTGGGGTGCTGCTGCAAATCGATGGTGTGGAGTACAAGTTCAAAGGAGGATTTGACACCCACGGCGTCATTGACACGAACAAACGATTCGTGGGCTACATTGCACAACAAATTGAGAAGGTCGTGCCACAAGCAGTGCAGCTGATCGATGGCATTCTCCACGTGGACTATGAGTCTTTGATTCCATTTCTGAGCGAGTCGATCAAACAGAACTTTGTTGACTTGAACAAATTGTCGTCCAAAACAGATCAAATTCATCGTATTGTTGACGTGCTGCACACCGAGTTCCTCAAACAGGAACAGCGAAGACTAAACAACAGAACAAAATTTCAAGCCCCTAATCAACCTGCAACGAACACCAATCATCACAAGATAGCACGTACATCGAAATTTCGATGGATTTTTGGCGTGTCACTCGCGGCAATGCTATTAATAAGCGTTGCAATCGGAACAATGTTCATGGATCTGACATCCCAACCTGCTACTATCACAGATAAATCAGGGCACCCTATACCGGAGGTCGATAATTATATTGACCGTAGCGCCCTTGAGGAGATTTACAACGCAACGAACGGACCGGGCTGGGTCAACGTGGACTCGTGGATGTACCCAACAGTGTCAATGTGCAATTGGACAGGTGTCACATGCGATGATCAAAGACGCGTTGTGGAGCTGATCTTAAATCGGAAAAGATTATCTGGAGCTATTCCAAGTTCAATCGGTAAATTGGAATTTCTGACAAAGTTAGATTTGAGATCAAACATTTTGAGCCACGAGGTTTCCTCTGCGATTGGCAATTTGACGCGATTGACTTACTTGGATCTGAGCGGAAATGTAATCGGCGGTTCAATACCGAAAACGATTACCAATTTGGAGCGGTTGGAGTACTTGGATCTTTCCAAAAATAATTTTGAATCTTTTCATCAAGGAATATTTTCAATGGCGAACATCAATTTATTGCACCTCTCAGGCTCACCTCAAAGATCCGACGTCTTTCCATCCGTAGATCGGATGACAAATTTGGAGGTGCTAATTTTAGAAGACTTCAAGTTTGTTGGTTCCATACCACAAGCACTGGGGAGATTATCGAAGCTCAGAAGAGTTAAGTTAGTGAACTGCAATCTGAACGGAGCTATTCCAAATTTGTCAAACAGTTCCATTGAGGAGTTGCATCTCATCCAAAACAAACTCAGTGGAACCATTGCTCCGATGCCACAGACACTACGATCGCTTCAATTAGCTTTCAACAAGTTAATGGGACCGCTAGATAATATATTTGGTTTGGATCGCTTAGAAGCCCTCGACTTATCGCAAAACGAATTTAGCGGAAATTTCTTCTTACCCAGCGGAATTGCGCAGCGCTTACGACAGCTCAAAATTTATTCGAATCAGTTTAGCTCTGTTTCGCTGAACCAATCAGACTGGTCCGCGCTCAAGATCTGCGATATGCACGACAACGACTTTACGTGCCCTGCCCCTGATTGGTTGCGAGAAAAATGTCTTATAGAATGTAAATAAACACAAAATAGTAGCAAATGCTTGAAGAATCGATGTACGCTATTTTGATCATTTTTTTTTTTGTTCGCGTACCGAAACACTACAAGGCTTATGAGGTACTTTCTAATGTCCTTAATCCAACTTGTCTTTTCTTCTTTATCCAACAGCGAAGACACTTCATTGGAGATACTTCTTTTTTTTGTGGGTTAGAATTCCGTCAGAAGCAAGGGCGAGCGCTAAAATTAAAACTCTTCTTGAAAAAGAATAAATATAGTGCCATGAGCAATCTTGCTCGAACGAATTTTTTTCTTCAAATCAGATCTGGTCATGCAGGAATTTAGTCATCGTTGATCATTGACTCGTTAGAATCGTCCAATACATCCCACCAAAAAGATGAGCGGGCAAAAGTTGTCGGAGTTTCATTTGTCGCTGCACAATGCTGTAGTCTAAAAGTCAGCGAAGAACTGTTGAACGTCGGGAGGCAAAGGCACATCATTTTGTTGACTATGAATCTCTTCGTCGATGTCTGTTGCTTGGAAGTTTTTAGTGTCCCCAGCACCGTCGATCTTGGGCACGATCGGACCTAACATGTCGCGCATTTCAATCTCCGACCACGAAATATCTGCAAACCACTCATGGAGTTTAATGTCAATCG
>Ga0209960_1004235_pt1 | contig 11196 bp, 8 predicted proteins | sample ThiBiot_500_plan_2_FD_183947 | JGI IMG/M metagenome (GOLD analysis project Ga0209960, IMG submission 183947) | Wastewater bioreactor microbial communities from Cape Town, South Africa - Thiocy_expt_500_plan (SPAdes) | ecosystem: Engineered > Bioreactor > Thiocyanate-remediating >... | reverse complement strand
AGTTCCAGTAAACGATAATGGTCTTCGATATTTCGATATTATTATCTAAGGTATGCTTTTATTTCTTAATATTTCAAAAATTCAAAACTAAACAACTTCAACATAAAATGAATAGCATCCAAAAGAAATATGTCAATTTTTGATCTGAAGTTCGAATTAAAACCCTATTTCTATTTAATGCTAAACTGAATTCATGCACATTGGTTATTAAAATTCTTCATGAAACTTCAATAATTCAGTTTATTCAATTCCTCTTTGTTATGATGGTTAAATCATTTTTCAAATTGATGTTTGGACTGATAAAAAGTTTTTTTTTTTTTTTTTGCCTTTTTTTTTTTTTTTTTTTTTTTTTATTTTTTTTTTTTTTTTTTTTTTTTTTTTTTTTTTTTTTTTTTTTTTTTTTTGGAGGTGTCCTTTTTAACAGAGAAAGTTGAAAGCTTCAAAGTGATTCAAGAATTGATTTAACAAAAAAAAGTTGAAAGTTGAAAACTTTTCAGATTTAAAATTAATTGTAAAATTTTTTATTTCTATAATTTTATTTTATTAATCAGTGATTTTCAAACATTAAAAATGAGTTTTTGAAAAAAAAAATTTTTTTTTTTGAAGGTGTTTCGAGTTTAAAATCAATTCAAGTCAAAAAAGTAACCCCCTCAAAAATTATAACCATGATTTAGCCAAGAAACTCTGCTTTCAGAAACTATCTTTCTTTTAATTATTTTCCAAAAAATTTTATTTTGGTCACTTCTTTTGAGTGTTGAATGACACAAGAAAAAAAAAAGTGGGAAAAAAAATGAAAAAAAGTGAGAAAAAAAAAAGTGAGAAATAAAAGGGAACAAGTCTGAATTGAAGAAAAATCCAACAACCCGAGCCAAAAACTTTGATCCCATAAGAAAAAACTGAAAAATTATTAAAATCATAAAATATTGATATCAAACGAAAGGAAATTTATTATATTAACACCTCTTAACCAAAGAATTGAAAGTTGTAACCCTTTTTTTCATTAAAGTGATTAAAAGGCCAAAAAATCAAAAAAACGCATCGGGCTTTAAACTTTTGATGAACGGGTTCTAAGAAAAAGCAAAAATAACTTAATTCAATGTGGGTCCTTAATGAAAAATTAGACATAATAGAAAAAAAAGTCGAGGAAAATTCGTCATTATTAGAAGACCACTCTCAATGCCTGATCAGAATTGAGAACAATGCAACTCTACTTGGCCAAATTTCAAACCTGTGGAATGATATTTACGAAATGTTCGGGTCCATTTAAAGTTTTCAATCCTTTTTTTCCTGAGATCATTAACTTAGCATTAAGAGTGCAAGCTCAAAATTATTACTATTCATGTTTCAATCCTCAAATTAAGCCACTTAGGACAAAATTTAATAGGAAAAAAAAATCGCCACGGTAGTGAATCTGGTCATAAAATCTATTAAATCGCATGGTCTTGTAAAATTCAAAAGATATAATTTGTTTTATACCTTTGATGAACAGAACCAAAGTTTTTTTTTCTCCAAAAAAAAAAAAAAAAAACTTTGATTATCTTTCCCAAAAAAAAACTTTGATTATCTTTCGCCATATTTTTAAACTATGACTCAACAGAAAAAATAAAACCCACAAGAATGCAAACGAATAAATTCTCCCTGAACTTTTTTTCTTTTTTCTTTTTTCTTATTCTTCCTTTTCAAAACTTTCAAATTCTATTTCTTCTATTTATTGTAAAAAAAAAAAACTCTATTTCATTATTTTTTCAGCAATGTCAAGTGTTTCTTGTGTAGTAATCGGGGACAAGTAAATTTTTTTTTTTCAACCTTTTTTTTTTTGACTAACAATAACAATTGAAAAATAAATAGGAATGTTGGAAAAACTTCAATTCTTCAAACATTAAGAAGAGAAACAAAAGGAACCCTTATTCCAACTTTAGGGACTGAAGACTTTTATGTAACAAAAAGTGTTAAAACTTTTAATTTCTCTGAGGCTGGTATCTTTTTTTATTTTAATTCTTTTTATTTCAAGAAAATAATTGAGAAATGAATTTTCAATTTAGCTCCAAGTGAAGAAACAGTTGTTCGTGGAGATATTTTCTTGGTTTGTTATAGTATTGGTGATTTACAAAGTTTGAATAATGTCTTTGAAAAGGTTGTTTTTTTATTTATTACTATTTTTTATTTTTTACTATCTGATCTAATTTGTTTCTCTGTATTACTTTACTTTTAGTGGATGCCTTTCATTAGCTCAGCAAATCCTCAATCAAAATGTATTATACTAGGAACAAAGAATGATCTTAGATATAAATCAAATGCCCTTGCATATGATTTTACATGGGAGCAAAGTTTGAAATGGAAAGAAACAAAAAAGTCAATGAACAAAAAGCAAACACTTTGGAGGTACACTATTGCTTTTTTTTCTTTTTCTTTTTTTTTCCTACTTACTCATTAGAATGAAACTAACTTTTCTTTTTCTTTTTTTTTCTATCTCTTATAGAACAAAGAAAGTTCTCCCTTTATTTAAAAGTCTTTCATTTTGTCCTACCACAAATATAAACTATTTTGAAACTCTCCCAAATGAAGTGATACTTTTGATTTTTGATTATCTTGATACACCTGATCTAGGAAGACTTGCACAAACTTGTAAATTATTTAGCTATTTAGCACATGATTTTTCTGTAACTTTTTCTTCATTTGATAATTCCTTTGATTATAATCATTAGTCAATTCTAAATATTTTCGTTTTTTTTTTTTTTCCTTCTTGAAATAGATTTGGGGATTTCGTGAAAAGAAACGATCTGCTCCAAATGCTTTGTTAGATGAATCCAATAAAGATTTGTTCGGATTTGGTCGTAATATTTATGCTTATCATACTTGCAATAAAAGTGGAGCTGGAGTTCCAGAATTACTAGATCTAGTTTTCGATTCTAAAAAGAATGTAGTTTCAACACAAACTCCTGAAGTAGAAAATAGAAGAAGAAGGAGAAGGAGAAGTATCTTTTCTGTGTTCCGTTAATCAAAGATTTTTGTATAATTAATTTGAAGAATAAAAAAAATTTTGTCTTTTGATTTTTGTTTTTTTGTTTGTTTTTACAATTTCTCATAAAAATATTGGCAAGAGAAAAAACCATCGAACAAGAACAACAACAACTTTATAAAATTATTCATGTTCATGAGAGCGAACACGGGAAGCTCTGTTGGTGATTTTGATGTTCAATTGTAAAGCTCTTTTGACAATTGCGATTCTTTTACGGGATGAAACATTATGGGCGATTTCAGCAGCAACAGTGTGGTTTTGCATCATGAGAACCTTTTATTTTTATTTATTTTTCATTATATTCTTGAACATTTCCTCCAATTACATTTATAATTAATTCCAAATTTGACTTTAGATTTTTTAATTTTTTTTTTTTTGATTAAAAAAAAAAAAAAAAGAAAAAGAAAGAAAGAATTACTTGTAAATCAGCTGGGTTACTAACAACGAAAGTTTTGAATCCGTCAGGTCTTAAAAATTTAGTTTTTTTGTCAGAACCATATCCAATTTTTGGCATTCTTAAGGTTCCAGAAAAACGACGACGAACACGGTTATCAATACCTTTTGGTTTACGCCATTTGTTTTGCTACAATTAATGTTTTTTTAAAAAAGGGATGTTAAAGGTTTTTTCCAATGGGTTCTTTCTTCACATGTTTATCTCTTCTTATTGTTTAACAAAACTATATCATACTATCACAATCTTCTCCTCCTTATCTACTTAATATCGTAATTTCTTAATTTAATTCCTTCATTTTCCTCATTTTATTGAGATGTCTTGAGTCATTTTAAGTCCAAGAAGGAGAAGTATTGCAATAATAGATAATATAGATATAATTTTTATCAAAAAACAACTTAATAAAAAAAATCTTACTCTTCCAAGTTTGTGATATCTATCAGCTTGGTGACGAACGACTTTAGCGGTTCTCTTCTTGACGATGGGTTTGTGTTTCAATGAGTAGACCATTGTTGGATGGAAGAAACAAAAGGGAAAGAGGAAAAGAGAAAAAAAAAGAGAAAAAAAAAAAAAAAAAAAAAAAAGAAAAAAAGAAAAAAAAAAAAAAAAAAAAAAAAAAAAAAAAAAAAAAAAAAGGAAAACCGAAAAAAAAAAATGGAGGATCTGAAAGAAAAAAAAAATGGCGGAGAGGAGAAGAAAAAAAAGTTTTATGCAAGCGAATTGATTGATTCATCTCCATTATAACTATGATTTTCGTTGATGTTGCATGAATCAAGAAATTATTTTATAAAATTAAACTTTTCCTCTCTTTTTGTTGAAAACTTTAATTTCTTGAATTTTTTGATTTGGAAAACAATTTTTTTTTTCAATAATAGCGAAAAATTGGCGTTGACTTTTTTTTGTTTATGCACATCTGAAGCTTGAAAAACCTCTGAAACAGTGATATTTAATACAAAGGTTTGTTCATTAATATATCTCAAATAATATAAGTTTATGATTCTAATTCTTTTTTTTTTTTTCAATAGGAATGGATGAAAATCTTGAAAAATTAGTTGAGAAGTATTGTAGTGATGGAGATGTTGATGCCTTAAAATCTTTGGTCAAGAATAAACAGATTGATTGGAATCAAAAGATAAATGGATGGTCTCCATTGATGATTGCTTGTAGAAAGAGTCAGCCTGGAATTGTTAAATTTCTTTTAAATGAGAAAACTGTTGATGTTAATGAAGATGGAATGACTCCTTTGTATGCTGCATGTGAAGAAGGACACGTTGAAGTTGTCAAATTATTACTCAAACACAAAAAAATTGAACCCAATTTTTATGTTCGTGATATGAATCCTCTCCATATAGCTTGTCAAAAAGGAAAGGTTGAAGTTGTAAAACTTTTATTAAAAGAACCAAAGGTTTTGGTAAATACCACAACATTTGGTGACGATTCAACTCCACTTTATCTTGCTTGTGATAATGGAAAACTTGATGTAGTAAAAGTATTGATTTCTGATAAAAGAGTTGATATAAATTGTGCAAGAGCAACTGCAGGTACTCCGCTTTTGATTTCTCTACGACATGGATATTCTGAAATTACAGAACTTATTCGCCAAGCAAGTAAATTTTTATTATTTATTTATTTATTTAGTTATTTATTTTAAATATTTTATTTTATATTAAAATTTTTTAAAAAAAAGGGAAACAAAGAATGGATTTTAATAAAGAAATTAAAAAATCAATTGTAAATTTAAATGCTGGAGTAGATCTAGTTCAATCAATTGCAAATATTAGAGATTTTTTAACTGAGCAAGAAACCCGAGAATTTACAATTCAAGAAAATGGTTTAGAATCTTTACTTCAAATCTTTGAGACCTCCACTGATGGCAACATAAAAAGCCTTATTTTGCGTGCTTTCTATAATTTATCTATTCATGACCAAATTATGCTTCACCTTGAAAAAATTAATGGTTTCTTGCGAATGCCTGCAGTCTTTATTCAATCTGACATGGCTATTAAGAATGAAATAATAACAATTTGGAGATGGTTCCTTGGAAGAAACCAAAAAGCGAGAGTTCAAGCAGCAACAAAAGAATTATTTGATTGTTTATTATATTTTATGAAACAAACAACAGCAACGAGTTTAGACGCAGCAGGAATAATTCTATATTTATCTGGTTACCTCTCTGACTTGGAAGGTGTTCGTTACGCAATGACTTCTGTTTTAATTCCTCATATGGCATATAGTAAAGTTGGAGTTTTGGAGATTTTGATTGATTCTTCTTCTATTGATAGCTCTCGACCTATTCTTCTTGAGATGGGAACTAGCGCACTCGTCACACCATTTATTAAAAGTGAAAACTCTGATACAGCTTTTGTTAGTTGTCTCATTTTAGCCTTATTATCATCAAGTGAAAAGAATGAAAGTGACACAACAGGCTCAAATCCCACACCACCTCTTGTTATCACCAAAGTTTTGGATACCTTAAACAAATTTGCGACAACTTCTGCAAATTCGATTTATCCTTTTGATTCGACTCTAGAGATTGATTGTTTTATGATTTTAATTGCAATTCGAAGTTTAGCAACAAATGAAGCCAATTTAAAAGAGCTAATCAACCAAGGAATCGTTTCATCACTAGTTACTTTTATAGTAAATAGAAAAGATTTACTCGAAACGAGTGTGCTAACGATTGAAAAAGTTCATTGATTTTTCTTTCTTTTTTTTTTGTTTCATTTTTCTTTTCTTTTTCATTTTTCATTTTTCATTTTTTATTTTCATTTTTTATTTTTTATTTTTATTTTTTATTTTCCTTTTTTTTAAAAAAAAATCATCAATATAATTTAGTTCGCAAAATGTATCTGGGCATTGTCATTTGATTCAATTTGTAAACAAGAATTTCTCGCTAAAGGAATTGTTGGACTTTTAAAGTCATTGAAAGTTACTGATAATTTAAACGCTTCTCAAGCTATTGATGGAGCACTCTTCACTTTAGCAGGAAGAAACCCAAATCAGTCACTTATTGAATCAAAAGGAAAAGGAAATCAAGCTAATCATCAAATCATGATTTCCTATTCATGGGCACAAAAAGAAAAGGCAAGAAATCTTGCTGAACATTTAAAAAGAAAAGGATTTAATATTTGGATTGATGTTGAACAAATGGAAGGAAGTGTTCTTGAAAAAATGGCTGAGGCTGTTGAAGGTTCAGCTGTGATATTAATCTTTCTTTCTTCAAACTATAAGGAATCTCAAGCTTGTAGGACTGAGGCTGAATATACATATAAATTAAAGAAAGAGGTTATTTGTATTATGGCTGAAGATAATTATCAACCAAGGGGATGGTTAGGAGCACTTTTAGGAAATAAATTATTTTATGATCTCTGGAAGAACTCTGAAACAGAAACATTGGAAGATGCTTCAGTTCCAATTATAACACTACTCCAAAAACTTGTCACTGTTTCATCAACTCAGTCACAAGCTCAAATTCAAGACCAAATTCAAGCTCAAATTGAAAATGAGAACCAAAAAGAAATTCAACCATCTCAAAACTCACAACCAAAAGGGAATGATCAAATTCTTTCTTTATTAGAAAAAATCTCACAACGTCTTGATACTATGGAACAACGATTTCAAACCTTAGAAAATGTTGTCAAAGAACAATCACAGAATTTTGAAAATCAAATGAAAGAAATATCCATTCAAATTGAAACACTTAGAGTGAAGGAATAATGTCTTTAATTGAAGGAAAATTTTGATTGTATAATAATATTATTATTTGTTGAAATTGTTTTGACTTTTTTTATTTATTTATTGGGTTTGACCTCTCGTTCTTTACTTTTTTTTTTTCGTTGACCAAACTTTTTTTCTTCACACTGAATTCAAATGTTCCTATTTAAAATCAATATCTTGGGTTATGGTCCTTCTGGAAAATCAGCTCTTGCAGCACGATATGCTTGTGGAACTTATGTTGATAAGGTATACTTGTTTTTATTTTATTTATTTTATTTCTTGAGATATTTTGGAATAGTACGAGACCACAATTGAAGACTCATTTAGAAAGGAAGTTGAATTTGATGGACAACAATATATATTAGAAATTATTGACTCTTCTGCTTTTGTATGTTTTATTTGGAACATTTTAACTATATTAGACTATTTTTTCTCTCTCTAGGAGTTTCCATGCCCATTGAGAAATTCAGCTATACGACATAGTGATGTATATTGTTTTAACATTTTTTTAAATTATTTCTTGAGGATGTTAATCGTTAAAACATTATTATAATAGGGAATTATTTTAGTCTATTCAATTACCTCAGACGAGTCGTTTCAAAAGCTTGAAGCTGTTCGAGATTGTATCCAAGCATTAAGAGGAGATGGTATTTCTTTTCTTTCTTCATTATTTACATTGTTTGTCGCTCATTGTTACAAATATCTTTTTTTTAATTTATGTTTAGTCCCACCAATGGTACTTGTTGGTTCCAAAGTTGATTTAGAAGAAGAACGAGTTGTGAGTCAAATCCAAGGAAAAGAGTTTGCAAGAAAGTGGAATTGTAGCTTTTTTGAAACATCTGCAAAACAAGGAGTAAATGTTGAAGAAGCATTCAGAACTCTAATCAAACAAATGGATGAATCCCAAAGAATGAAAGATTGCAATGAGAAGGAAGAAAGAATGATTACATGGTATACTCCTTACATTTAGTTTTTTCTTTTGATTATTGTTTTCATTTTTAGTTACTAAAAAGCAATCCAAAAAAAAAAAATCTTCATCCATCCAGTTCAATTTCGTAAAACTTGGAATTATTCTAATCAACAATTTTGTTTTTTTTTTACTCATATTTGTATTTATAGAACGTGATGTTAAGTGTTAAATCCTCAAAAAAAAGTCAAAAATATAAATTGGTTTAATTAGAAACTAAGCCTCTATTTTAATTTTTTGTTTCAACAAATAAAAATATTACAGTGACATTGACATTGCCTGAGGGTTTTCAACATAGGGGGTAAGATGATCACCAAAAATTCCAAAAATTTCTTCTAATTCCTCTTTTGTTGTTGGGAAATTTTCAAAAGTGAGAGTCACTTTCTCTTCATTTGTTGTTGATTTTCTTTTCTTTGAATTAGTTTTAGGAAGAATTAGTTTCGCTTCTTCTTTTAAAAATTTTCCAACGACACTCTAATTTTTTTTTTAAAAAAAAAAAAATGAGAAAAAAGAAAGCAATGAAAAACAAAGACAAGAAAATCAAAGAAAGAAACAAACCAAAATTGCAAAGTAACACTTTTGGGCTTCTAGTTTTTTCAATTCATTCTTATTTTCTGGGCTGAGTTGGGGTTGAAGTAATTGACCATAGGCTTTAATATTTGGGATCAAGAGGACTCTGACTACCTAAGAGAAATTCAGGAAAAAGAAAAAAAAAATTGATAAAGATCAGACAACAAAATAAAATAACAAAATAAAATAACAAAATAAAATAAAATATAAAAATACTTCTCTTCCGAGTGCATCTAATCCAACAATTGCACCATAATGTGTTGTTTGTGGTTTTAATGGATCCAAAAAAGCTCTCAGTAATGTTTTTGCGATTCTTGGTTCGAGTGTTGTATAAGCAGAACCATAACGTCTGAGAATTTGGAAGTGAAAAAAAGCAAGAGGGCAAGGAAAAATAAAAAAAGAAAAAAGAAAAAAAAAAAAAAACAAGAAATTACGAGCAAATATAACGAAGAATTCGGGCAGCGAAATCACGAAGTGCCCAATGATCATCTTTTTTTGGATTTGCACAAAGATTTCTACCAACAAGACATGTGAGGATTGAAGGCATAAGTTGATGAAGCTAAAAGTGGGAAAAAAAAAAATGAAATGGTTAGATGCTTGTTTTTTTTTGTATGTTTGAAAACAAAATATTAAAAAATTACATATGGTTCCATAAATAAATGAGGGTTTTGAACAAGTGCATCAATAATGTAAAGCATAGCCCACAAAATTTCAAGATTTTTTAAGTTTTTTGTAATCTAATCCATTATATAGTTTTTAAATCCAAGTTTTTTTTCTTTATAAAAAAAAAAAAAGGAAAAGAAAAGAAAGAAAAATTACTTTATCAGCAACAAATTGGCAAAAGTATGGAACTAGCTGATGAATACCAGCATCACTGCGAAGACTGTTCAAAGCAGCTTTTCTAATTTCAGGTTCTTTTTTTAAAACACTTTCAATTATTTTTTCATAATAAAGTTGAAGTTCCTTCGATAAAACATGTTTCACAAGAGGCTATTTGAGTAATGAAGAAGTTGAAGTAAAAACAAAAAATAAAGAACAAAAAACAAACTTACTTTGACTTGAACATTTTCATCCCCTTCTGAATAACCTGTTGGTGCTTCAACTGTTATTTCAGTTATACTTCTCTCATTTTCATCTTCTTTTTCTTTTTCTTTTTCTCTCTCTTTTGTATCTAAATGTTATTTTATCATTGAGTTGGTCATATTCTAGAAAAAACTTTAAATAACGTTATTTTTAAAAAAAAGACCTTGGGGTGGAGGATTTTGAGGAATGGCGGGTTGAACTCCATCAATAGCAAGCCAATGGTCTAATTTTATTTATTTTCATTTTTTTTTTTTTTTGAAAAAGAAATTATTAATTAAATTTAGTCCAATTAAAAAAAATCCTTACGGGTATATGTTACATCTAATGGTAATTTAGGAAGGGGTGAACGCAAAAATTCAGTGCAATCAATTTCTTCATCTTGAATATAATACAGATCAGGGCCAATTCCTGGGATTTTCTTGAAAGTAACTGGTTCTTTGGAACGAAATCCATAGAGTGGCTGATTACATATAATTTAATTTTGAAAAAAAAAAAGAACAATATGAATAAACAAACCTCAATATTTCTAACTTTAAGAGCATAGTTCATATCATCCGTTGTCAATTTTTGTCTTTTTCCATGTCTCATAAACTTTGCTGCTTCCTTTGAAGGTTGAATTATTAATTAATCATTAATTATTTCTAATTCCAAATCACAGAAAAAAAAGAAAAATACTTGAATGATTTCTCTTATACGATATTCCACATCAGATGCAAGTGCGATGGCTATTTCATCTTTTAAATTCCCAACTCCCGCAACTTCTCCAAGGATCTATTGTTTTGAAATTTAAAGTCAAATTAATTATAAAAGAACAAGAAATTACTCAACTATAAATTCCAAATACAACAAGAAATAGTTTTTTTTCAAAGAAAGAAACAAATTTTGAACGCATAACATATTATATAAATAACAATTCTGAACCATAAAAATATCAAAAGTAAATTTTCAATAAAAAGAAAAAACAAATGCTTCACAATTAAACATTAATAAAATAATAAGTAATAATTGGACATCTTCACATACAAAACTAACTCATAAATAAATTTTCAAAACAATGCAAAGAAACTAATATTTAAACACTCCACTTTTACTTATCTTCCTTTTCTTTTCAAAACTGTAAAAAAATGTTTGAAAAAATTTTGCAATAATTATTTTTTCCTCAATTTTTCCATACAATATTAATTGATTCATAATAGATTGATTGATTGAGAATTTGAAATCAGTGAAGGTTTTCATGTTGTAAAAGAAGAAGGAATCTGTTAACGAAGTAAGTATAGGTTAAGTAGTAATAGTAATAATCACCTTGATGGTCTCCTTTGAGATGATGCTCTTACTCTCCCCTTGCTTGCTCATCTTGTAAAGAAAAAAAAAAAAAAAAAAAAAAAAAAA
>Ga0209960_1004233_pt1 | contig 11199 bp, 13 predicted proteins | sample ThiBiot_500_plan_2_FD_183947 | JGI IMG/M metagenome (GOLD analysis project Ga0209960, IMG submission 183947) | Wastewater bioreactor microbial communities from Cape Town, South Africa - Thiocy_expt_500_plan (SPAdes) | ecosystem: Engineered > Bioreactor > Thiocyanate-remediating >... | reverse complement strand
ATACTGATACTAGGGTTAACATACATTGTATTGTTAGTCATACAAGATCGTTATCTCTTCTTTCGTTTTGTTCTTTTTCTTTTACGTCATAATGTGTTCTGTTCTCTCCCTTCATTTACAATCAGTAGTATCGAGTTTGAAATAAAATTTATTCAATGGATGCTAAAGAAACGAGAGAAGCGACTAGACGACTAAAATATGAATGATTTTTTTTTGCATAATAAATATGTATCGACATTTGCCAAAATAATTTCGTTATTAAATCGAAATTCAACATGATTCAACAAAGAACATCATCTTTGAAAAGTAAACGGAAAAATCGTGTTATCCATGTCACTGTTGGATTAAAAAGAAACGGATACTCAGCAAATAGCAGTCGTCATTCAGTTAGTTTTTCTTCTGTAATGATTTTCTTTTCAATCACAATTTGTTTTCTTGTTCTAGTCATCTACCAACACGACGAAAGTTGTATCACACACAGCAAACTTATCTCAATTCACAAGTTATTCGAATGAAAAATGGCTAACTGATAATTATCATCGAAAAATCAAACGAAACAGCAAGAAAAAGTGAGCATAGTCTAGTCTTCTTTATTATAAAAGATATTATAAATTCTTTCAATATTAGATTTTCACGTCAATGTATGATCGGAACAATATCTGCAAGTGTTGTCGCAGTACTTTTAATGATTACTAGTATTTTGCTAGTTCTCTTCATTAAACCTAAATCAACTGCAAGAGTCACACCGATACTTCGTTGGAATAAGACTGGTATTACTTTGGCAGGAACTGCCGGTAGTCCGGGTAATGATGTCAATAAACTTAACCAACCTTTTGATGTGAAGGTGGATCATGCTAACAATATGTATGTTGTCGAAAGAGAAAATCATCAAGTTCGCAAGTTTCCTTTTGGTTCCTCAATCGGCACAGTAATAGCTGGCAATGGAACACTTGGTTCATCTATTTATCTTACTCTGCTGCAAAGACCGCAACGAATCTATCTTGATTCAAATGAAACTCTTTATATTGTCGATACAATCAACGGTCGAATTCTCCTTTGGCCAGATGGTGCATCAAATGGAACAAGAGTTGCTAGTAAAAGAAGAGAAAATCAAAATAATTTTGATATTTAAATATAATGTATAGGTGGTTACGGAGGTGCATCTCTCTATAATCCTTTGGACATGGCAATTAATCCCATAACAAAGGATATGTACGTGTTAGATACTTATAATAATCGAACTATATCGTATCCACCTCACTATAGAAACAGTACATTTTTATTTGGTAATAATGGATTTGGACACAATAACACACAATTGAATCTTCCTTGTGGTTTCCATTTTGATCTGATATCTAATAGTTTCATTATCGCGAATACATTGAGTCATAATATTGTTCGACATGCAATAGGTGAGAAAACATGGGCATTAGTAGTTGGTAGTATGAATGGAACTTCAGGTTCTTCATCGAATAGTTTAGCTCATCCTAGAGAAGTTATGCTAGATCCTATGGGTAATATGTATGTTGTCGATCAAGACAACCGACGAATTCAATTTTTTTACCCTGGACAATCCGATGGAATAACTATTGCAGGAATAACATCGGTAGCAAGTACTAATTCTAATACCCTCAATTTTCCTACTTCGATGACACTCGATAATCAACTTAATCTATATGTTGCAGATACTTATAATCATAGAATTCAAAAGTTTTTCCGCTATTAATAATTGTTTAACCTTTCGCAATAAACGCGTACTTTTCGAATTAAATAAAAAAGTATTTTATCGTATATCGCTTCCATAAACATAATCTTTTAACCTTTCACAATAAACGCGTACATTTCGAATTAAATTTAAAAAAAGTATTTTATCGTACATCTCTTCCATAAACACTGATCAGGCGTCTCGTGAAATAGAGCCGTGTAACTTTTCTGTATTTATTTCTCTGATGTACTTGACATATACACACGCAAGAAAAAATTTTGAAATGGAAAATCTTTAATATAACTAAAAAACCTTCTAATTTTATTTTTTTCATCAAATAATGAACCAAACTAATTGACTAGAAAATATTTTTCTTCACAAATCTCGTGTGTATTTGAAGTGCATAGACATGTCAAATTAGAGCCTTTTAAGAATACAACAAAAAAAAAACATCCTTCACTAGCGTCCGGATCATTTAACCTTTCACAATAAACGCGAACTTGTCGAACTAAATAAAAAAGTATTTTATCGTACGTATATCTCTTCCATAAATACGCCTCTTATCACACTTTAGGCTTTACTTTTAAATTTACGAAAAATGAATTCGCTTGCTGTTGTTGCCTATGGATTATTATCATTTCTAATAACGTTTTGTGTTTATATTTATTGGAAATTAATTCGTCGACAAAAATCTATTTATGATACGTTAAAAGCACAAGGTATTCCAGGTGAACCATTTGTTCCGCTAGTTGGTCAAATATTCGATCTTCTTCGTGCAGATAAAGAAAATCGAGCTGTTGAATATTTTTATGATTTATCGAAAAAATTTGGTGATACCTATTTATTTAGTTTAGGACCAACTGTACGTTTTGTTGTTATTAATCCTGAATTAATTGGTGAAGTTTTAGGTCGAACAAAAGGTGGTTATTATGGAAAACCAAAAGAATTAAATAATATTGTTAAATCATTTATTGGCGAACATAATTTATTAGTCAGTGAAGGTCAAGAACATGAACGTGCACGTAAAATGCTTAATCCAGCATTTCATTTTATTAATCTACGTTCAATGGTAACAATTATGTCTGATGAAACATCAAAAATGATTAATTCCTTTTGCACATCATCAGAATCTCGACAAATACGTGTTGATATTGAATTAAATTCTTTAACGTTATCAATAATTGCATCGAGTGCATTCGGTCGAAATTTTGATGCTAAACTAAATGGAAATCAATCATTTGCTGATATATTTAATGAGATAAAAGATATTGTTGGATATCGAACAATTCGATTAATTAATCAAAATGATTTTCTTGATCGATTACCATTTTGGGGTCGACCATTAATGGATAAAGGTTCGAAATTATTAAGTGAATTTGTTGATCGATCGATACAAGCTCGTCGAAAAGGTGAATCGACTAGTTTATGTTCTGGTCAAGATATACTCGATCTTCTCTTATCAGCTGTCGATGATAAAGGTCAACCATTTACTGATCAACAAATTAAAGATGAAGCATTAACATTTGTATTAGCTGGACATGAAACAACAGGAAATTTAATGACATGGACACTTTATCTTCTAATGCGTCATGAAGAAGTTTTAAAAGCTTGTCAAGAAGAAGTTGATCGTGTTCTAGGCAATGAAACAAGTCCAACATTTGAACATCTAGCTGATCTACAAATAATCGAAGCTGTTCTCTATGAAAGTTTACGTCTTTATCCACCAGCCCCATTCTTCATTCGTGAATGTATTGAACCTCATACAATAAATACACCGGATAATCAACAACAAATCTATATTCCCATCGGTACTAAAATACTTGTAAGTGCCTATGCTATACATCGAAATGAAAAATATTGGCCTAATCCAAATGAATTCAATTATAAACGTTGGCTACGTGATCCAGTTAGCAAACTTAAACCAAAATTACCTCATCCCTTTGCTTTTCTACCATTTGCTGCTGGTACAAGAAATTGTATTGGACAAAATTTTGCTATACTTGAAGCTAAAGTTATGCTTGCCATGCTTGTACAGCAATGTGAATTTCAATTAATACCTGGACAAATTATTGTACCTGAATCGAAAGGTGTGACTATATCTCCTAAATATGGAATGTATGCAAATGTTAAAAAACGAAAGTCATTCTAAGATTTGTTGTTTTACTTATTTCAGTAATAAATTTTTCGTTGCTCTCAAACTTTCTATTGACATAGATAAGTGCTGTCATTTTCTTTTTTTTTCTCACATAACTTATAAAATATGATGATCAATGCAAAGACAATCTAAATAATCATGTATTAAATCAAACAAATCAATCAATGGGAACGAATATCCATTGAAAAAATTCAACAAACAGCTAATGAACAACGACGAGTTCTTCGACATTTAATTCATGAACATGCTCAATATATTCAAACTAAATTGGGTATATTGACTGATGCAATGCAAAAATTTGCTAAGATTCATCATTATCATATACTGATAAACTATCAATTATGATTCCTTCAACTCTCGGTACATCTACCTGATTCATAACTTTAAACATTGAAATCCTGCTTTTGTTTTACGAAGATCGACGGATTTTTTATCGTCATCATTTAAGACCCAATCTCAATTGAAAACAACATGCTCAAACAATTGCTGGTGGACATGAAAAAGGACACCGAATCGATCAATTGAATTGTCCAACCGATGTGATTATGGAAATAAAAGAGTTGTTCAATAGATCATTAGAAAATCAACAAGACAAACAAGTTCTTATTTCGGATATTCTATGTTGGGGATTAATACTGAATGAAAATGGCGATTTGTTTGTATCCCTATGGAGTAATTGTGAATGATCATGAAAATCAACATAATTAGAAACGTTTGCGAAATTTTCGAAATATTTCAATAAAACAAGATGGAATAAGACTTAAACAACGTGATGGGAATAATTTTGCTTTGACATTTGAAATCATAACGTTGTTTGAATAAATTGAATTGAAAACACAAATCTTGTTCGAACACTCATGGGAATTCTAACTGCAATACAGATGGCAGTATTAATCATCGGATGCAAAATAAAGAAATTCATATACGATGATTCATCAGTAAAGCAAGCAAAATATAATCATATAAACACTATTGCGCATATATCAGATTTTGTAGTAAAAATATAAAATATGTCTTGGTCATTGGATGAAACACGTTCAGCTCTTTCAAATTCATCGTTCAATTCAATTCCGAATGAAATTCTTCTACATATATTTCGATATTTATCTGTGTCTGATCTTTGTCGAGTTTCTCTTGTTTGCCGATCATTCAAAATGGTTGCCGATCAAGATGAAATATGGAAATATAAATCTAATAGTAATTCAATTATTTATCCTTTATTTCCGAAATAATGAATTACAATCTTTGTTTCTTTCAAGCGACAGTGAAATTACTTTCGAAATCCTATCGACAAATGTTTATCGAATGGATGAAAGCGAAACGATTGAGAGCGACTCAATTGAGACTAAACTGGGACACACATGTTAGATCTGGACGAACTGCATGTATTATATGTCTACCTCCTCCGTATCCAACTCGACCAATAGTTCAACATAAATTCGAACCCATTGGTGGATTTCATCAACATCCAAATTCAACGCAAGATTTGTGAGATGATACCTTTTTTGTTATACAGTCTTATTCGATGTTTGTATTATATTTAGAACAATTAGTTTCTCGGTGGATATTGATCAGTCGGCACGTCAGCTAGTTTTATTATTGAAAAAAGCTGCTGCGTTTCAGAATAAATACGAACAATCATTTGTACTCAAACAGATGATTCAACGATATTATCGTTTTATGCAGTTAAAAGCATCACAACCACTGAACACATATCTCATTCCAACATTGGATATTGAAATCGTTTGGCAAACTCATCTTCTTCGACCTGAAATGTATCGCAAGGATTGTCTTCGTTTATTTCGACGTGTTATTGATCATTCATTGATCATAAAAGATAAAATGGAAACATATTTTAAAGAACAAGCCTTTCTCGATACATGTCAACTATACAAACAAAAATTTGGAGAAGATTACTGTTCACTACCATCGTTGTCTAATGACGAGGAAATGAATCAAGCGAAATCAGAATCAGTTCATTCATATTGGGATAAAACTCACTATGAATTTTCATTGAATCCACCTGTTGATTATGAAAATCCATTTTCATTTACTGAAGCTGATGTCGTTCTTGATCTTAAATGGTTTGATCAATGCAAAAATTTCATGGCTAAAGCAATAGATAAAGTCAGAATTAATGGCTACCATATCCCTGATACAAAGATAATTGATTTATCGAAAAGTCCATTAAAGCGGTTAAAAAAATCTTATGAACGATTCTTATATATGGCTGCAAAATATCCACTTACGGAAGGAAATGGTTTTATTCCACCTACATATGCCGTAATAATTTCTTTGTTTTACATATATACACATATACTCTATATTTATTTAGATCGATATAATTTGGCATTCTCATATGCAAGAACCATTGAATTATGAAAATGATTGTCTTCGTCTAGTTGGCTACGTCATTTATCATGATCCATGGCCAATTGTTGAAGATAACAACATGAAACAATCATGTGACAAGATTGATCAAATTTGGAGAGATGAATTTCAATGTGAAATCGATGCTGATCATTTGTTAAACACAACAAATAATAGAGATTTTTTATTTGATTAGAAGACAATATTATAATGAGCGTAAATTTAACTTATTATAAACAAGAAAACCCTCTCTATATAAGTTAGCGTCTCAATTTGCACTGAAACCGCTCGACGTGATATTATACCACGCATTTTGTTGAGAAACTTTTTGCGTACTTCCGAAAATTGACATAACGTTGCAAAAGGAAAGAGAAGAATAATTCTACTTCGATGCCATATTCTTCTGGTAGACCACATATATGAGCCAGTGGAACTATAGAAATGGGAAGATTCAGAATAATATTTAAGCTTGAAACAAAAAATAATTGTAAGATCATTCGTCGATATTTACGCCATTGAACACGAAATACGAGAAGAACACTTGCTATAGCTTCTATTAGAATGGGTGCAGTAGTATTCACGAAGAATTCCCATAAGCCTAGGATGGTATCGGATTGATAATATGGCAAAGCACCACACACGGGTGTTGTATAAACATAGGTATTTTCGCAAGGAAGAAAATAAATAACGACTATGTAGAATAGAAGATCGTAGATAATGAAAAACAAAACGTCCTCGTCGATTTGTCATCCGTTGTTCATGAAAAATTAAGATGTGTCGTTCCATGGCTAGCCAAGCTGTCAATATGAGACCACCAGAAAAGACAAAGAGCTGGCGTCGATGGTTGAACAGAACCATAATGAAAGAACGCAAGATAGAAATTGATATCTAATAATTGAATAGGCAAGCCAAAGACGAGTATGAAAAGAATCGTGTGATTATGTAATGCATGACGATGTGTTCGATTAGTTATAATATGAAGAATAAGATAGATACTGCATATAGTCGATGGAATGTTGAATACGAGCAACATTTTGCGTTCCTCTTTTCTCTTTTTTAAATTAGCTCAAGCGTAAAATTTCTTATGACAATAAGCGAATCATTTTTTACGAGTATTCATATTTATGTTATTCTAAACTAGACATATACGTCGAAGATTTCATATTTTGAACGACAATCAAAATTAAAATTTATTCAATCATATCGAATGTTAATCTCGTTCGATGAGAAACCATTGAATTCGAGCATTTCCTCCATCAGCAACATATATATTACTGTACCGATCGAATATGAAAGTGTGCGCTAAATTAAAATGAGTAGAATCATCTCCTCTAACACTTCGACCAAGAATGATGTCGAAGTCGAACGTTGATGCGTTGTTATTCCAACGAACTATTCGATTATTGTAGAAGTCTGACACATATAATGTACCCAATTGGTCCACAAATAAGCCTTGTGGTATTGACAGTTGCCACATACTTTTTGCGTGCAATATACCTTGTGCAATAATAATACCCTCTCTTGCATCTTTCGTCCATTTCATTACGCGATAATTCTCTGAGTCTGCTATATAAACAGAATAATCTTCATCAATAAAAATATACGATGGGAAATTGAGTTGATTAAGATCATTGCCTTTTCCATTACCGCCTGCTATCACTATTCCTTCTGTATCACCTATTTGATATCGTTTCACCTCATGTTTTATATAATCCGACACGTAAAGAAATCCAATATTATCCATCGCCAATCCAAGACAATTAATCTTACTAATGATTATTTCTCCATTTGCTCCATCTCGACGAGGCCATCGTACCATTCGTCTGTTCATAAAATCACAAATTATTAGAGTATCGGTTTTTGTTTCGATACATAAATTGATCGGCTCATTCAATTGATTAGTTTGATTTCCTGGGCCATTTCCTCCAGCTACTACAGTACTAGTCGACGTAGCAAGCGTCCATTCTAAAACTTGATGATTGTATTGATCAACGATCAAGAGATTGCCGTTTTCATCCAAATCAATATCCACTGGATATACAAGAATATTTGGTTCTTGAGAACTGACATTTCCCTTCATAATAGTGATTCCATCCTTCGACCATCGTGCATTGGAAGGAACTCTTGGAGAAACTAAACATTTCGTGTTGAACTATTCTTCAAAAGATTTAACTTCATATATACCTTTCAGAAATTCTGAGCTTGTACCATACATGATGAAGAGTGTAACATTACTACACCAGCTTTTCATATCCTTAGTTTTATTAGTAGATGCATTGAATTTTATTAGCACTTCAAGTTCTTTTGTATCATTAGATAAATATAAATTGATGGTTTGCTGGGCCGATTCTATATAAATTCATTCGCAATTCTATAATAGAAATAATCGATTGCATTTGTGCTTACTCAGATACATTCGACTGTGAATTTCTTGTTTACTATTTATTTGTCTTAATTCTATTGTTACGTTCTTGCTTATATTTCCGTTTAATACTGCTTGGGAACTTGACCAAGGATTAAAATCCCATTTGTTCGATATATTGATACGTTGAGAAATGATAGCACCGATGTCATACGATCGTAAAACAAAACGACAAGTATTTGTATTGTCTTCAGACATTTGAACTTCGACTTGACCTTGTTTTAATATCCAATGTTCGGTCAACAGGATACTACAGTTGGGTTGACCATTCAGAATTAAATCGGGCTCATATGCCTTCATTGTCAAATTTAACTGTGCTCCATGAATTGAAATTGCACTTTGAAGCTGATAATCAGCGATCTTTGCATTCATAAGAAGCGCTTCTTGCAGGTTTGCATGCTCAAAATTAGCTTTACTTAGATCGCTTCCTTGTAAATTAATATACTTAGCATTGGCATACCGAAAATTCGAGAGTGACAGATTGCCCAGTGTCATTAGAGTCTTAACACAGGTAGCATACTCGAAAATTGTTTCAGGCATGTTTGACCTAAAGAAATTACTGCGGACTAAAAGTCAAATTGATGAGTAGAAATATAATATCAAGTATTTTCAATTGCTTACTTCAAACACTCGATGAAAAATTCGAATTTTTATGCTGAGTGTCCGAAAATTTTGCTTGATAGAATTTCACAAATGCAAAATTGACATTGTGAAATTGAGCACCATCAAAATTGATATAGCTCAAATGAATAAAATTAGACTGACTTGATAAAAAATCGACATTGTTAAACTTTGAAAGCATAAAATTTATATCAATAAGATGAGACGAGGTAAACTTCACATTTTGTAGATTAGCAAATGAGAAATCTGTATTTTGAATGTAGTTATGAGAAAAATCAACATTATAAAGTTTTGTTGATGTAAAATTGACATGAAGCAGTTGAGATGATGTGAAATTCACATTATTTAATTCAGCAAATGAGAAATCTGTATTTTTAATGTAGACATGAGAAAAATCGATGTTGTTTAAATATGCATGTGTAAAATTACCATTTCGTAATATCATCGACGAAAAATCTGCAGTATAGAAATGACTGTGAGAAAAGATAATGTCATTGAGTTGCATATTTATGAAAACTGAATCGTGTAAAAATGTGCTTGCCAATGATAGTTTATTCAAATATTTTTTATTGATTGCAAGTTCACGAAAATCGATATATTGAAGTTTAGCAGATGAGAGATCCAATGATGGTTCTTCCAATGTTTGACTCAGCTGTTCAGTTTCGTGAAGAAACCGAATGATACGAATATTATCTCGTGAGTCCATAAGACGAAATAAATTCAATGTTTTAACACGTGCAAGTGTCGAAACCACAGAATTGGATGTTAATGAACCATTATTTTCCAATAATAAGACTCCAATTTCTTTAATATAAGTATCAAACAGCTCTTGTTTATATCGTTCAGCAGTTAAATTTCTCTCTAAATTACGTTGTAACTCAGCAATCATCCGATCTTCGACACGCTGTTCTTCGGCTATGTTTCGTTGTTGAAAAGTGCTGATCACAGTAAATACTCCAAGTACTAAAGGTAGAAGTAGTGTAGAACACAGTTTCAATATATCTTTTAATGTCAATCTGTAGAAATCATTATTTTTAGACGAGGATTTCGATGTTTGTGTGCTTTGAGTTGATGATAATCGTCTTGAAACTTCTTCTTCTTCTTCTTCCATATTCAAATGAAAGTGAATAGACGTGATTTTTTAAATATATTATTTAATTAAAATAATAAAAATGATCAATTGCTATAATATTTTCTTTTCCTTGATTTAGACAAAATAAAAAAATCTCTATTTCTATATTTAACTAGAAATGTTTTCTAACTAAATTGATTAATTGATGATCTATTACGAATATAACTATAACCAGGACCACGTTTGATAGGAGAGCATGATACACAACATCATGAGTATAGCATTTACGACACCACTGAATAGAAGAAGTTGGTTGAAATTCAGTCAATATACGTTGATTCACGTATCTTTTAAAAAGAATTATTTTTCGTAAATACTGATAGACTTTCTGTTCTTTGATCGTCTTATGTTCTTAAGTTTTGTATAGTCTTGAAATCTTCTTTTTGGTAATAATAAAAGTAAATACTTTTTTGTTTTTCATAAAAAATCATTAGCAAAAGAAAGGAATGTAAATCTTTAAGTATTTATTCTAAATGCTGACTTAATAAAAAGAAAAAGAAAGTTATTCTTGTGCAAAATAATGTTGTAGATTACTTTTTAATATCCATAAAAGAATATGCACTTTCTTCTAATTAACACATTGTAAGAACATATGTCTTATGTGAAAGCTATTTCTTCCCTCGAATTTTTAACAAACATCCCAATTTATTTAAATCGATATATTGGCCCAATAGCTTTTATTTTGGGAAATATCGGGAATTTATTATGTTTTCGTATTTTCTTAATAAAAACATGGCGAAAAAATATTTGTATTTTTTATTTTCTCATTTGTCTTATACTAAATACAATTTATA
>Ga0209960_1004231_pt1 | contig 11211 bp, 11 predicted proteins | sample ThiBiot_500_plan_2_FD_183947 | JGI IMG/M metagenome (GOLD analysis project Ga0209960, IMG submission 183947) | Wastewater bioreactor microbial communities from Cape Town, South Africa - Thiocy_expt_500_plan (SPAdes) | ecosystem: Engineered > Bioreactor > Thiocyanate-remediating >... | reverse complement strand
TTATTTTGTTTGTTTTTGAAAGTTCGTTTTTTTTTTTTTTTTGAATTTTTTTTTCAAAGTTCTTTTCAGTTTCCTTTTTGTTGAATCTCAAAATTGATTGTCAATTGACATTCAATTCATTCTTTTTGATCTTTTGATTTGATTTTTTGTTTTTTTTTGTTTTTTTTAAAATTTGGTGTCGAAGATTTCTTTTGTTTTTAAAAAAAAAAAAGTTGGGAAAAGAAAATTTAAAGAAATAAAAGGAAATGTTGGCAAATTCTCTTACAACAAAAGTCATTCAGAAAACCATCGTTGTCTTTTTAATGTCAGAGTTCATTCTTCCAACTCCTTTTTACCACCAAAAAAATCTGTTCTCTTTCCAGAGGCTATTGTAGTTGGATTATGTATGTATGTTGAAAAAAAAAAAAGAAAACTTTAAAAAAAGGGAATCAATAAAAAATTGAATTTTTTTGTTCTTGCTTGTGGGACACTTCTTTTTTCCTATTTTTCTTTTCTTTTTTCTTGTCTTTGAACTCTGAAATTTAACCTCAGTTGAGAATCAATTGTATCTTAATGAACTTCAGAACAAAATCTTCGAAGATTTCAAAAAAAAAGAAAGAAAGAAAGAAAAGAAAAGAAAAAACAAATTATTTATTGACTGCAAACTCCTCTTGGGTTTTTAAGACCTTCTTGAAGACTTGGAAGTCCAATAAAAGTTCCAAGATTCTCTCCACCACCAAGACGAGAACATCCTCCATGAGTGTGAACTCCAATAGCAACTCCCTAATTCATTTCCAAGAGAGTTTGGTTATTTTTTTAAAAAAATAAAAATAAAAAAATAAAAAATAAAAAAGGGAAATGAAAAGAAAAAATCAAAATAAAAAATGAACATTATTTTCAACAGCACTTCCACTATCACCACCAGTTGTGTCAACAGTATAAAAAATCATCCATGTTCCTGTTCCTTCTTGATCATAAGCAAAAGTTCCAACAGAATGCTTTTTATTTTTGTTTTCATTTTTATTTTTGTTTTTATTAGTTTGATATATAAAAAAAAGTCAAAGCACCTTTTGAACTTGATTCCATTCTTTTGGTTTATCGAATTCAACAACGCCATAACCAATAATTTGAGTTGTACTTCCTTCTTGAGGAACTGTGAAATTTGTTGCCAAAATGTACATATCTTGTTGTGCTTGATAAGGAGTTAATCCAGTTTCAGTATTTGGGAAACTGTTTATGTATTTATTTATTTATGTATTTATTTATTGTTCAATGTGAAGGTAAATAATATACGAATAAAATCAACCATCCAAAATATTGCCAATCATTTCCAATTCCAACAGGTTGGGAAGCACGAACAAATGACTCAGGGTCAACAGCATACTTTAAATAGATATAGAGATTTAATTATTGAATGAAGAAAAGAAAAGAAAGAGAAAACAAAAAAAATTACTTGATGTTTTGGTTCAGGGTGAACAATTTGATATCCAAAGGGTGTTGCTGTTGAAAGTGGAACCTAAGTAAAAATTAATTTTATAATTTTCAGGTAAAAATAAATTTGAGCATACTTCAAATTCAATAACGCCACCACCTGTTGAATCCATTCCCTAAATTTTTTCACATCATTAATTAAATTCCTCAAAATAAAAAATAAAAAAATCTAAACGAAAAGAATAAAAGAATAAAAATATACACAATGATGAGCAGATAAAAAGCAATTATTTTTATCATTTATAATCCATGCTGTGCAACCACCAGATCCAAAATATCTTGCACTTCTTTTAAATTTTGAAAGCTCTCGAGAATCAGGACCACAAAGACTGAACATTTTGTGTTCTCCAAAAAAAGGTTTTATTGGAGTAACTTCATGATCACCAATAATCAAACTTTCAATTTCAATCTAATAAATAAAATAACGTAAAAATAAAATAAAATCAAATATTAAAATAATATAAAATGTGAAAAAAGGAAATTAAATTTTGTTCTTACTTTTGAATCTTGAAGTTTTCCATTTTCTGCAAATAATTCAACAAGAACTGAATCTCCATTAAAAAAAGCTGAACGAAATTGCCATTGAGCAAGAGTTGTGGGGGTCAAATGTTGAACTGCTCCATCCAAAAGAGAGGTAATTCTCAACATTGAAAATTGTGCATCTCTTTTAAATTTCAATCGAATCCAATAAGCACCTTTTTTTTTTTTTTTTTTTTTTTTTTTTTTTTGTTTATCAATTGTGAAAAGTTAAAAAAAAAAGAAACCTTCAAAGCTAATTGTTCGCTCAATAGAATATTGTTTTAATCCTGAAGTTCCACGGAAAATAGAATTAAATGGGACTTCTCTTTGTTTCAAAGGAGCTAATGTTGGAAAAAAAAAAAAAGTCAACAACAAAAAATTACGAAAAAATGACAAAAAACATAAAGGAAAGAAAAAAAAAAGAATAAATGAAGAATAAATGAAGAATAAGAGAATAAAAGAATGTCAATAAAAAAGAACTGATAGAGAAGCCCAATACGAAAAACAAGGCAACAACAAAGATGAAGCTTGTTTTCATTTTTTCAAAGTTTTTTTTTTTTTTCAGGGTTGTTCGCAAATTTGTGTCAGGTGTTTTTTTTTTTTCGTCGTTCAATGCAATCTAAAAATTTGTAAGGAAAGAAAACTTTGATTAAAATTTATTTGTTTTGAAATGATACAATATCTACTAATAATACAGGATTTTATTTATGTTTTGGAGAGTAAAGTTTCAAAAGAAATGTCTAGGAATTTAGAATGAATAAAATCATTTCTCAAACCAACAGATCGAAGAGATAAAATCATTTGGAGTTCTTGAGGAAGTTTGTTAGCAATTCTAAAAAATCGAAGGTATTGCTCTATTTCAGATGTTGATTCTTTTTCAACTAAATAATGATCACTTAAAAATACAATTAAAGAAAAGAGTGTTGCTGCATTTTTATCTATTGATTAAATTTTTTAAATTAGAAATTAGAAATAGATATAAGAAAGTATAAACGAAAAGTTATAATTAAAAAATAGTAATCAAAAAATTACCTAGAATTAAGAGTTCCTTTTGTAAATTATATACAGTTTGTTTTCTATTAATTTGATACTGATCTAATAGTTGATAAATTTCATTACAGTTTTGTTGTCTAGATTTTAATTCTTCTACACCTTCCCAATTTTTTTGATCTCCTTCACCTCTTAATTTTGCTATTGTTAATGCTGTCTTCTTGGCATTGTTCTCAAGTTTCACATTTACAAATCTATCACTTGCTAACATCCATTTTATGACTTCCACTCTTCCCCAAAAAGTTGCAATCATTAATGGAGTCTCACCATAATAATTTGCTTGATTTATGTTCACTCTATGATCCTTTAACATACACTTTATAATTTCAATTTGTCCATGCCAGCAAGCAAAATAAAAGGCAGTTTCTCCGAAATAAGAAACTTCATTTAACCTAACTCTCTTTTCCTCCAATAATAGTTTCACAATTTCAAGTTGTCCTTGCCAACAAGCATACATTAAAGCCGTATAACCATTTTGAAGTGAATTCACATCAATTTTTTCATTTCTTAATAATTGTAGAAACTGTTGAAGACTTCCTTTTTGTCCGGCATTACAAAACTCTTTTTCCATTTGTTCAATTAATTCAAAAAAGAAAGAAAAAAAGTCAAAAAAAAAAAAAAAAAAAAAAAAAAAAAAAAAAAAAATTAATTGGTTGAAGTTAATTAAGTGAAATTATTGAGTTGTTGTTGTAAAATGGGAGAAGAAGTGTTATAAAAAGTGAATGAACTGAGAGTTATTGAATAAGAGAAAGAGAATAAGAATAGGAATAATGAATGAGATAGTCTTCGGCGGTTATGAGAACAGAAAAAATTGTTTTTTCGGAAAAATAAACAAGAATCATGTGAAAGACCAACTCCAATTTCAAAAACACAAAGAAACACCTCCACAAACAACAACCTTTTAAAGCTTTGATTTTCATTTGATACAGCTCATGGGAAAGTTAGAAAAAATTTTTTTTTTTTTTTTCCACAAAGACAAAGAATCGAAATAGCTTTCTCTATTATTTATTTGAAAAAAAAATTGGTTTTAGGAACTTTGATCGGTGAACATTTTGAAATTCAGATCACAAAAAAAAAAACAGAACATTGAAAAACTTTCAAATCATAAAACCAAAAAGGTCAAAAATCAAAAATCAAAAAAGAGATGAGATGATGGTTGTTTCTATTCTTGAAGCTTGAATAAAGTTGATGATCATAAAATCATATGAAGCTGCTTCAGATATCTCTCATCGCTCTTTTCCTTTTGATCCTTTTACCTCAAACTCAACTAAGAAACCCAAAAACCCAACCCAATAATGAAAACACGTGATTGATGGTTGATTTGATTGGTGGTTTTTCTTTTTTCCAAAGCCATTTCTGAAAAAAAAAAAAAAAAAAACTTTGATTTTACTTATAACACTCTATAATATTATTATTTCCAATTCATAATTCGATTCTACATTTCAACATTTCTATTTCAACCTAAATTGAACAAATGAACAAAGTGAATTTTTAATTTTAAATACATGACTCATATTTTTGACTCATTTTTCTCCAATTTCGTTTTTTTTTTTTTTTTTTTTTTTGACCACGAGATCTTACCTCAACCTTCGAACTAAACATTCAATAAATAATAATATTATTAGTAGCAATGCCTCCACAAAATGAAGAAACTTTCCCAATTGTTCAAGATGAACTCACAAAACAAACAAAAGGTCAAGAGAAACAAGAGATCTTAATTCATGACAGATGGGTTGACGTGACTTCCTTTGCTAAAAAGTTCGCTTTGTTTTGTTTTCCTTTCTTTCTTTCTTTCTTTCTTTGTTTCACAATTAATTACCTTAATTTTATATATATTTGTATTTGTTTGTGAATGAATACATTTAATTAATTAATTAATTGATTCCTATTTTTTTTTTAAAAAAAAATAATAAAATTTTATAGACATCCAGGAGGCAGAGTTATCTTATATCAAGTTGGAACAGATGGAACAAATGCTTTTGATGAATTTCATCTCCGATCAGAAAGAGCCAAAAAAATTCTTAAAGCCCTTCCTTCTAGACCAAAAGAAGAAGAGGCTTTATCCAAAGAAGTTTCAGCATTATTAAAAGATTATGAAGAACTTCGTAACCAATTCATGAAAGAAGGATTGTTTGAACCTTCTATCCCTCATGTCATTTATCGTCTTACCGAAATTATCTTCATGCATTTTCTCGGAGTTTATTTTATTTATGCAGCAGATTCCTATCAAGGTATAATGACATACCTTCTTCGTGCTCTTGGAATTTTGGTTTTAGGAATTGTTCAAGGAAGATGTGGTTGGTTTATGCATGAAGGTGGACATTATTCATTAACTGGATATATTGTACCTGATAGGTATTTTCCTTTTTTCCCCTCCAAAAATAACAAATAACAAATTAAAAAGAAGAAAAAATGAAATTAAAAAAGAGAGAAAAGAAAAAGAAAAAGTACTAAGATTATTAAAAAAAAATTAAAAAGGACAATGCAAGAAGTTTTTTATGGTGTTGGATGTGGAATGTCAGCTTCTTGGTGGAGATCACAACATAATCGTCATCATGCAACTCCTCAAAAACTTCAACATGATGTTGATTTGGATACTCTTCCTTTAGTCTCATTTTCAGAAGCAATTTCCAATAAATTACCAAGAAATTCTCCTATCAGAAAGTAATTTCTTTTATTCTTTCTTTTTTTGTTTCATTTTTTTTTTTAGAAAAAAAAAAACTCTTCTTTCAAAAAATAAAAATTAAAAATAATAATAATAAAAGATGGCTTAAATTTCAAGCTTATTTATTTGCACCTTTAACTTGTTTCTTAGTCGCTATTGGATGGCAATTTTTCCTTCACCCTCGCAACATTTATCGTAAAAAACTCGTAACTGAAGCACTTTCATTGGTTCTTCGTTATTATTTAATTTTTGGAGTTGTCCTCAAAAATTTCACCTGGAGTGGAGCTATTTTCATGTATTGTTTGTATGTTTGGATTGGTAATTTTTTGTTTTTTTTTTTTGTTAATTTTTTTTTTTTTTTTTTTTCAAGATTTTTTTTTTTTCTTTCTTTCTTTCTTTCTTTTTTCATGATTGAAAATTAATTATCATTCTTTTTAGGTGCTGCATATATTTTTGTTAACTTTTCTGTTTCACACACCCACAAACCAACTCTTGATTCATCTTCCCATATTGACTGGGTTAGATACTCTTCAGATCATACAACTAATGTTACTCCCTCATATTGGTGTGATTGGTGGATGGGCTATTTGAATTATCAAATTGAACATCATCTCTTCCCTTGTATGCCTCAATTCAGACACTCTAAAATTGCTCCAAGAGTTCAAAAATTATTCAAAAAACATGGACTCGTGTATGATGTTAGATCTTATTCTGAATGCTTAGCAGCAACATTCAAAAACTTGCACCATGTTGCTCATGTAGAACCAACCAAAAAAAATAAATAAATAATCCGAATTAATCCTTTTTTTCTTGTTGTTGTTGAGAATAATCTTTTGAACTATAAAATTGTGTTGAGAACTTGATTTTTTTTTTTTCATTTTATTTGAAAAAAGAAAGAAAGGAAAAGAAGGGAAAAAGAATAAAAGTATCTAGAATTAAATTTAATCATCACTAACACCATATTTTCCTTTTAGTTGATCAAGTTCTTCTTGTTTTTTTGTTGTATTGACTTTCTTTGACATTTTACTGGGTTGATAATATAGTACAATCAAGTATCTATTTTTTTTTCAAAAAAAGAAAGTTAGTTTTAAAAAATAAAAGAATTAATATTAAAGCAAGGGTAAAAAGAAAGAAGAAAAATGAAAAAGAGGTTACCTTCCTCCAACATTAAATCCTGATAAATGATCACAAGCATTTTTTGCATCATAGATATCATCATATACTACGAATGATGTACCTCTTGTATCAGGTTTGTTTCCTCTAATAAATTGAAAAGATAATTTCAAAAAAAAAAATGAAAAATGAAATGGAAATGAAAATTAAAAAGAAAAAGAAAACTCACAGTCTAATTTGCCTAACAGAACCAAATTTTCCAAAAATATCATACATTTCTTCACTTGTAATTTTGAAAGGAAGATTTCTAAATAGATATTGTTCATTAATATTTGAATATAAATAATAAATAATAGAGAGAATGTAAAATAAATAAATAAAAATATTCTTTACCTCACAAAGAGAATTCTGTTAACTTCTGGAGCAAGCCGAACCTATAAAAATTTTGGAGGGAAAAAAATGAAACAAATAAGAAATTAGACATTATTAACAAAATAAAATAAAATAAAATAAATGAAAAAAAAAGTATATTTGTGTTTGTTCGAAATATAAATGAATTGAAAGAATTGAAATAAGAAAAAGAAATAAGAAGAAGTGAAAAAGGTTCGAACCGTAGGTTTCTTTGCTGCGAACGCCATTTTTTTTTTTTTTTTTTTTTTTTTTTTTTTTTTGATTTCTTTCAAGTTGTCTTTGATTCGAAATAAAAGAAGAAAGTAAGAAAATAAGAAAAAAATAATAAGAATAAAGAAAAGATTTTTCAAAAAAGACTATTTATTGATGTTTCCAACCAAATTCATCAAATGTTTCAGGATTACAAGCAAAAGTTTTCAATATTTCTGCCTCTAAAATATGCATTTTACCAGCAATTACAAATGAATGAAGAGGTTCACCAAAGTCAATTTTTTCAACTTCTTCCATGGTTCCTGCAACAACCTAATTATAAACAATTCATTGAATATATATATTGATGAAATTTAAAGATTTAAAACCTTTTGATCTTTACTTCCAACTCTTGCAAGTCCAACACAAATAGTATCTTTTGAATAAACTAATTGAGTGATTTTATGATTTTTGAGTTATATTTTTTTTTCATCCATTTTCCTTTTTTTAAAAAAAAAATAAAGAACAAAAGAAACCATCTTCTTTTCTTTTTTCTTCGACTTCTAATAATTGTTGAATACATTGATTTACAGTCATATAACGAGGTGGTTCATAAATTTTTTTTCCTCTTTTTTTTTTTGGAAGATTTATTTTTTTCACAGGAATTCCAAAGAAATAGAAAAAAAGAAAAGAAAAGAAAAATACCTAAGTAGATTTTCAATAGATTGTTCTTTTACTTTAATATCTAATTTGAGTTTAAAAAAAAGATTAAAATTCCAATTGATTAAAGATGAGATTAACAATTGATTGATTTTTGAAAATAACTAAATAAATAAACAAAATGAACCAAGAAGACAAAGTGTATGCAATCCAATTTTTCTATTCTCTTTAATTTTATCATAAAAACTATCTGGTCTCCATTGATCGGTAAAAAAAACTATTGAAACAGTTTGTCCATAATTATAAAGTTGAAGTCCACAACATCCAATAGCATTCATAATTGAAGCATTGTGAATTCTGATTTTTTTTTTTTTTTTTTAATGTTGTAATAATTGCATTTGCTGGAATGAAAAACATACATATTAACATCTATATTTCTTTCCTTTGCTCTTAAAACAAGATCAGTATGAGTAGTTGCACTAGAAGTTTCAATTTTTTAAAAAAATATGAACAATTAAGAATTATATAATTCCCAAATTTTGGATGAAAAAAAAAGAAAAATGCCAAATAATGAAATTTTACCCAAAAGGGTCTCCAACAACTAAAAATGCAATATCTACAGTTTCTGCACCCATTAAAATTTCGTCTGAAGAACTTTCAACCATTTCTCTATCAGCAATAATGATTGTTTTGCCATAAAACTCTTCCTAAAATTAAAATTTTAAAAAAAAAATCATAAAGCAATTCCAAAAAAAAAAAAAAAATTAAAATTCCAAAAATTGAATTACCAATTTTGCTTTATCAACTCCAAGAATACTTGTATATGCTTCTAAATAAATCCTTTCACTTTTTTTCACAGCATTGAGTCCCTTAACAGTGATATCACTCTCATCACAAAGCCCAAGACCAACAAGATGGAGTGGCATGGTCAATAATTAATTCAAAAAAAAAAAAATTGTGGCCATTTTTTTTTTCTTTCTTCCAGACATGTCAAAAAAAATTTTTTTTTTTTTGAGACACACGATTTATTTTCAGACTTTTTCGATCAATAAATAAAATCTCATTGTTTCCTTTTTCATAAAAAAAAAAAAAAACAAAATAACACGCCACCTTGCATCTCTGATAATTTTTATTTTTTTTTCCATTCCGAATGAGTTTTCCTTTCTTTTTTTTTTTTGAGGAGAAGAAAAAAAGGCAAAAAATAAAAATAAAAAAATAAAAAATTCACAATTTCCTTTTTACTTTGAAATTTTTATTTTAGGGTTCATTTTAACTTTACTTTAGGAATTTGCTATCAAGAATCAATTTGCTAATTAATAATATTATTTCTCTCTAATTGCGAAAACAATAGGGATCGAAATCGAAAAAAGAAATAATTATTAATTAGCGTTTGTAAAAAAAAAAAAGAAATATACTTTTTTTGGAACTTTGTTTCTATAGAGAAAATCAGGTCAATCATTCCGGAATTTTTTTTTACTCAAAAAGAATCAGGACCCAGCTTCTAAATGAAGGAACTTGAGGTGTGAAAGATTAAAATAAGAAAGAAAAACAAAAGAAAAGAAAAGAAAAAAAATTCGTTTTTTACTTCTACTTTCACTTTTTTTTTTTCATCTTTTTTTTAATTAATTATTGAATTGATTACAAAATTTTTTTTCTTTCTTTGTCCAATTTTTTTTGGAGTGAATGAATCACGTTGATCCTTAAGGAACTTCGACCATTGCAATCCACAAGCTTTTTTTTTCAAGAAAAGGTAATTAAAAAAAATAGAAAAAGAAAGGAATGAATAATTTTTTTTTCAAAAAAAAAATGTACCATTACATAAAGTTCCTTTCCCTGAAGGACCACTTCGCCATTCGGGAGTTTTAGATTCATTACAAGCCAAACAACATTTTAACTTCTTCTTCTTCTTTTTAAGAGTTTTCATCTAAATAAGTCAATATTTAAAAAAAAGAATTGTTCAATAAATTTCCAAAAATAAAAAAGAGGGAAAAAAAATAAAAAATAAAAGATTACTTGTTGGTCATCAGGAGAAGGGGTAATAGAGTTTTGAGAAGAATTTGCAGAAATCCTTTCAGTGAGAAAAAGAAGTTTTTGAATTTCGAGGTTAATAACTTTTACAAACTTTTCATATGAATTGTGTTGATTCTTTGCAAGGAAAGCTGTTCGGGATATTTTTGTACAAGTTTTACAAATCTAATGAATAAATTATTGTCAAGATTTTTTTTTTAAAAAAAAAGAAATCTATAAAAGAGAAGAAAAAGAAAAAAGAAAAAAAAAAGGTCTAATCGGAGAAAAAAAAAAGAAGAAAAATCCTCACTTTTTCATAAATACAAGAGCCATCAGAGAGGTCAAGAATTCCAGGAGAATCGGGGTCATCTAAGGATTGGGTATTTACAAACTTAAAATTTTCGATTTCACCATCTCGTTCTTCTTGTTTGAAAGGAGAAAAGGTATTATCGTCCTCATCATCCTCCTCATCTTCTTCTGCAGTAACACTTTCGCTTCGACCTGATGTGTCGGACCAAGGGCTCTCACTTTGGAACAAACTTGATGTATTATATATGGATGGTGGATAATGTATTGAGGGGGTTGTAAAATATGTTGGAAACGATTGTGATGTTGTTGATGATGACGATGATGAGCTTGAAAGCATGGGAGAAGTAGGAGGTGTAGGAAATGACATCGGGGGAGGCTATGTTTACATTTTGATTAGTATTGAACCAACAACCGAGGGAAAAAAAAAAAAAAAAAATCCAAGAATCCAACAATCAAAAAGAAGAAGAAAAGAGAACAAGATTTGGGAGGAAAAAAAAAGAAAAAGAAAATTAAAGAAGAAAGGTTACATTTTTTTGTGGAAAGAGTTCTGGGACTGGTAGCACTCTAAAGTTTTGGAAAAACTCTGCCATCCTTAAATCCTCAAAACTTTAAAGTATTTCTTATTTTTTGACTTTTTCAAGTCAAGGATTTTGAAGAAAAGATGGAAATGTAGGGTTTAATTTGAAAAAAGTCAATAAGTAAATAAATTAAGTCTTTTTTTTTAAAAAAAAAAAATTTGGGGTGTGAAATCAAAGTAGAAAGAATAGGGCGAGCAAAATAGAAGAAAAGAAAAAAAACAGTAGGTTGAAGTTTTTTTT
>Ga0209960_1004230_pt1 | contig 11213 bp, 12 predicted proteins | sample ThiBiot_500_plan_2_FD_183947 | JGI IMG/M metagenome (GOLD analysis project Ga0209960, IMG submission 183947) | Wastewater bioreactor microbial communities from Cape Town, South Africa - Thiocy_expt_500_plan (SPAdes) | ecosystem: Engineered > Bioreactor > Thiocyanate-remediating >... | reverse complement strand
CGCAAATTTAAGGGTTACAAACATAATTAAATGGGTTTAATTATAAAATCGTGCAGAGAGATCAATTGTTGCTCAAAGAATATTCCAGAAGAAAAAATGGAGACTTTCTTTCATTATTCTTCAGCGAAAATCTCAGAAAATTTATAAAATATTAATTACTTATATTCTTATTAAGAAATAATGGAAAAACAACTTTGGAAAGCCTGTTCGGATGGAAAAGTTGAAGAAGTTGCACAACTCCTTCAAAACTCACTAATTGACACTAACTGGCAAAATGATTCAATCAGAAGTTCTGTTTATTTAAGAACACCTTTATATATTGCTTGTAGAAATGGGCATATTGGTATTGTGAAATTATTATTAAATGATCAAAGAATTGATATCAATCAAGCAGATAATGACGATCGGACACCTTTTTATATTGCTTGTTCAAGAGGACATATTGAAATTGTAAAATTACTCTTAAGCGTCGAGGGAATTGATATCAACAAGGCAAATAAAGTTAGTTGCACACCTTTTAATATTGCATGTGGAAATGGACATGTTGAAATTGTAAAATTACTCTTAAGCGTCGAGAGAATTGATATCAACAAAGCACAGAAAGATGGTTGGACACCTTTTTTGATTGCTTGTGGAAATGGATATATTGAAATTGTAAAATTATTATTAAATGATAGCAGAGTTGATGATATCAAGAAAGCAAATCGTGATGGTGAAACGCCTTTTTTGGTTGCTTGTGGATTTGGACATATTGATATTGTAAAAATATTATTAAGTGATGAAAGAATTGATATCAATAAAGCACAGAAAGATGGTTGGACACCTTTTTATATTGCTTGTCAAAAAGGACATATTGAAATTGTAAAATTATTATTAAATGACAAGAGAGTTGATATCAATAAGGGAGATGATTTTGGTTCAACGTCTTTTTTTCTTGCTTGTGAAAATGGATATATTGAAATTGTGAAGCTATTATTAAATGATAACAGGGTGGACATTAATAAAGCAAATAATTCTAGTGCAACACCTCTTTATCTTGCTTGTCAAAAACGACATATCGAAATTGTGAAATTGTTAAGAGAGTTGATATCAATAAGGCAGATAATTATGGTAATATACCTTTTTTGATTGCTTGTCAAGAAAGACATATTGAAATTGTGAGATTATTATTAAATGATAATAGAGTTGATATCAATAAAGCAACTAATTATGGTCGAACACCTTTTTATAGTGCTTGTGAATTTGGACATATTGAAATCGTAAAATTATTGCTAAATGAAAAACGCATTTCAATAAGGAAGAAAACAAGTCAAGGAAAAACTGCAATTGATATCGCAAAAGAGGAGAACCACTCGAGCATTGTGAAGCTAATCAAAGAAGTTGACACAGGTAATCATCACCTTACAATGAATTATTAATGACATAAATAATAATAAATGGAATAGAACAAAGATATCAAGAATATTTAGAAACATTTCAAAGTTTAGTTTATATTGAAAATGAAACAATCAACGACCAAGATTTTCTTATTTTAAACGAATATTTGAAAAACAATAAGAACATCAAAGAATTAAGGTCTTATTTTTCTTTTCTTTTTTTTTCAAAAAAAAAAAAAAAATACTAATTAATATATAACTCCTCAGATTAACAAATTGTAGTTTGACATCTTCAATTATCCTCGAAATCTTGAAAACTTTGATTTGGAAATATGAAAATTTGCAATTAAGAAATCTACAAAATATTGAGTATTTTTAATTCTTTTTTTTAAAAAAAAAAATTCAAAAAAAAATTCGAACACCTCTGAAATGATTCAATAGAATTGAAGATATTAAATTGGGAACAACAAAAGGATTAGAAATAATACCAATTGAAATTAGAAATCAAGGAACAAAGTCAATTATTCAATACATTTTAGATTTATGCAAATCTTCAAATTCAAAACCACTTTATCGAACAAAATTAATGGTTGTTGGTTATGAAAATGTCGGTAAAACTACACTTTTAGATTGTTTATTTCCTATTATTGATTTTGTTGAAACAAAAGGATTTTTCAATTTTCGAAGGGCAGAATATCTGTTTGAATTACAAGGAAAATATTTGAGAAAATATAAATCAAATAAATTAGACATGGATTATGAAAAATTCATTCTTGAAAATAAGCAATGGAATGTTCAAGAAATAAAAGAAACAGGATTAGAAATAATTCCATTAATTGATAAAACTCAAAATAAAATTGAAATTGATTTCAAAGATAAAAAGACAAGAGATAAATGGATTGAAAGATTGAAAAGAGTTGTTTTAAATTCTGCAACTCATGGAATTGAAGTTAACACTTATATTTGGAACTCAACGCTCAATCAACATCAAAATAAAAACAAAATATTAGAAGGGAAACAAAAGGGAAAAGAAAAAATGAAAGATGATGGCATTGAATTTTCAATATGGGATTTTGCAGGACAAAATGATTATTATAATACACATCATTATTTTTTATCAATTAGATCAATATTTTTAGTATTATATCGAATGGATCAAGGAATTAAAGGATTAGAAAGTTTGGATTTTTGGTTAAAATCATTATCATCTCATTTAAATCAAAATTATTGTGATGAGAAAGGAAAACCATTTTATTCAATTATTATTGTTGGAACTTTTTTGGATTCAATTATTAATGATAATCAAAATGATGAAGATAAAAATTTGAGACAAACCAAAATAATGGAAATATATGATAAAAATGGATTAAAATCCCCACCATTTTATTTTGAAGTGAGTTGTTCAACATTGGAAAATATTGACGAATTAAGAGAAATTATATTTAATGTTTCATTCAGCCATTCATATATGGGAGAAAATGTTCCAATTGGATATTTGGCAATTGAAAAATCAATTTATGAACTTAGAAAATTAAAACAAGATCGTCCAATTATTGAAATTCAAGAGTTAATTGATTATGTCCAATCTCGATATCAATCACAATCATTTGAATTTGATATTGAATTTGTGAAAAGAGCATTGAAATTACTACATGAATGGGGGATTTGTATTTATTTCAATCATGCAATCGAATTATCAAATATTGTAATTTTAGATCCACAACATTTCACAAAGACAATCTTAGGAGATTTATTCAAAGCAGATGAATCATTAAGACAATTAAGATTAAATGGAATTATTGATTATTCTCAATTAAACAAAATTTGGAATGGACCAACACATCTAATTGATACTTATTTATCTTTATTGGAAAAATTTGAAGTTTGTTTTATTGTGGAAGATAAACAAAATGGAAATGAAAGTGAAAGTAAAAATGGAAAGAAGCTCATAATTCCAAATTTACTTTCAGAAAATAAAATGAAAATAATTGAAGAGAAGTTAGAAAAGAAATGGCCAGCAACAGTTCCATTGAATACAATTGAAATTGAAAGGATATTTTCATTTAATCAAGTTCCAAGTGAAATGGTTTCTAGATTATTGGTTAGATTTCATGATAAAATAGTTGACAATATTATTTGGAGAAGAGGTGTATTATTAAAACATTTTAATGATAACAAGAACGAAAATGAGAATAAGAATGGAAACATTTTATGTTTATTGGAAGTTAAAATGTTAGAAAATTTATTTGAGATTAAAATTAGAGGAAAAGAAAGAAAAGAATGTTTAGAAATGATGAACTATATTTATGAAGAAGTGGAGATTGTTAGTGGAAATTATGGAGGAGTGAAATGGAAAGAATGTGTTAGATCTCCTCATTTTTCAAAAGGATTAATTGATTTGAATGATATTTATCAAGATTGTAAATTAGAATTAAAAGATAGAAAATTAATTTGTCCAATTACTCATTTTCCAATTTATGGTGAAGATTTATTATTCAAAACTGGTGTACTTGAAGCTTTGGTACATTTTTATTTCCTTTCATTTTTTTTTTTTTTTTTTGATTTTAGTATTAATGTTGAATACAAAAATAGGAAATGATTATTGGAAATTTGCATATCAAAACCAAAATCAAGAAAATGAAACCAAAACAATTTTTGAGGATTCAAAAATATTTGATGAAGGATTATTTGAAGATGTTACAAAGTTATTGAAAATTCTTGAATTTGATCTTTCAAAGGTTGAAAAAGTGATTGGAAATGAGAATATAGATTTAAAAGAGAAGTTTAAATTACAATGCAAACAAACATTTCAAAGGGTTAAAGATGATCCAAATCGATATAAAAAAGAAGATTGGTATGAAGGAAATGATATTGAGCTTAGAAAATCAATGATTCAATACTTAGGAGACTACATATCAAAATTTAAACAATTTGGATGGAATCATGGAAATAATGTCTGTTTACATTTTCTCTCTCTCTTTTTCTTTTATGAATCTAAATAAATAATAAACATAGGCATTTGTAATCCCAATGATTCAAGGGACAAGTGAAGATGCAGCTCATAGAATTTGTAGTTTTACTTCAACTATTACAATTTTCATTTGGAATTAATTCAAAATAATTTTTTTTTTTTTAAAAAAAAAAAAACATAGGTAACAATGGATTCAGTGCAGTTCCAGCAAGTACTGATGATCTTGGATATTTTTCTCTGGGTTTACTTTTTTAAAACAATTTAATTTTTCTCTTCAAAAAGAATTACAAGTCCAATAATTTCAAAAAAAAAGGGGTCTATACAACATCAAAAGAGAAATATGCAAGGAAATATAGTCAAGGAACACCCAAAGTATTTGTGATTGGATTAATGATCGTTGGAAACCCATTCCCAGTTGTAGAACACCCATTTATTACAGATAAAGAAAGAAAAGTGGTTATGGAGAAACAAGAAAAGAAAGACTCAAATGGAAAGGATATTTACAAACGAAAAGTAAATGAGAAAGGTTATTTTGGAAAACCTATAAATCCTGGTTATGATTCTCACATTACCCTTGGTAAACTTTTTTAAATTTTTTATTTTATACTTTTCATTTTTCAAGAACAACAATTTTTTTATTTTTTTTTAAAAAACAAAAAACTATTTTAGTGAATGGATATTCAACGGGGACAGCTTATCCAATAACCAAAGTTGAGGAATTAAAGAAAGAATGGACTGTTGATGAATTAGTTGTTAATGAATCACAAACTTATCCCTGTTACATTGTATATTATAAATAATAATAAAAAAGAAAGAAAAAAAATTAATTGATTTTGAGGTTGGTTAGAAAATCCTTGATTGATTTTATCTCCCTAATGAATTTGCTATTCAGAAAAAAAAATCTAAATCACACTTTTTATTATTATTATTATTAAAATTAAACAAAAACAGAAGCATAAACAGGAAAATGATCAGATGGATATCTTCCATTATCATTATCACGAATAATCATTGCTTCAAGAACCTAATTTTTGAAATTTATTTATTGTTTGAAAAATTTTTTTGATTACTGTTGTGAAAACAAAGAAGAAAAAAAATTACTTTTGATGGTCCTCCAAGTTCTTTAATTCGAGGAACAAAAATGAAATCAATTTTACTTCCTGAGGTTTCCCCAACAAACTCATGAGAAGTTCTTGTCTAAATTTTTGAGGAGAATGAGTGTTTCTTTTCAAAAAAAAAAAAAAAATCTTTAGAAATTTAAAAAGTGAACAATTACATTTTCAATATGAGGATTTATGATTCTGAAAGAGTCATCAAATCCAGCATCTTTAATTATTTTAATTTCCTTTGAAGTTTCTTCCCAATTATTAAAATCTCCTGTAATGAAAATTGGATCTGAAGTTTTAACACCCTTGATATATTGAATCTATTTTTTTTTTTTTTTTTTTTTTTTTTTTTTTTTTTTTTTTTTTTTTTTTTTTTTTTTTTTTTTTTTTTTTTTTTTTTTTTTTTTTCTTTTTTTTTTTTAATTTTTTTTTTTTTTTTTTTTTTTTTTTTTTTTTTTTTTTGAAACATTAATTTGGAGAAATGCAATTGAATCTTGTTTATGAAAGAAAAGAAAGAAAGAAAACCAATTGTTGAGAAGATTTTTCTTTTGATGTAACAGATTGATGATCAAGATGAGTATTATAAAAGTAGAAAGTTGTCGAAGATGTTTTATCTCGAAATCTTCCCCATGTACAAATACGTGGGAGATTATTTCCATATGTTCTACTTCCTAATTTTTTGTTTTTTTATTTAAATTTGTATTTAAACTTTTTGATTCCCCAAAAATAAAAAATAAAAAATAAAAACCTGGGACAGAAGGAGTATCACTATACCAAAATGTTCCTTGTTCTAAAACTTCAAATCTATTTGGATCATAAAAAATTGCACAAAACTCTCCTTCTTCCCTTCCACCTTTTTTTAAAAAAATTATTTGAAACTAAAGAAATTTCAACAAAAAATAAAATAAAAAAATAAAATAAAAAACTTTCTCTTCCAACTCCTAACCATGAATATTTTGGGACATTTTGTTCTAAATTGATTTTTTAAAAAAACAATAATATTCCAAATAAATAAACAAATAAATTACTAATATCATTCAGTTGAAATAATTCTGCTTCTTGAACACCAAAAATATCAGGGTTATATTTTTTAAAGATCTCATAAACAAGATAACTTCTATGAGCCCAACTATTATCACCATCAGGAGCTGACCCTGTTATTATTCAACGAAATCAATGTTTCAGAAATAATAAATAAATAAAATTAAAAATTAAAAACCATATCGAAGATTGAAAGTCATAATATGAAGACGAAGTTGCTTTCCTTGAGGGTTTCCTTTCGATTTTGAGTCCATGAGTTGTTATAATTCTTCTAAATTTCAAAAGTAAAGGGACAAGAGAAGGAATGGAAGAAAAAGAAAATTGTTGGAAAAAAAAATGACTCACGGTTTTTATACTTCCAACAAAAAAAACGATTACGTGGTGAAAAAAATGAAAAAAAAAAGGTTTGTCATTGTTCTTCTATTTATTTAATTATTGACTTCTATGACCTTATTTATTTGCCTTCAGGGAAATGATATTGAATGTAATTTCCAAAATCACTTTCAAATTGTTCTTTTGAATAGCCAAGGGAGGGGAGAAAAGTTGGATTTTTACGATGTTCTTTATGAGATCTTTGTTCTTCGGTGCGTTGTTCTAAATAAGTTGAGTATCTGGGAGAAAGTTGAAGGCCAAGTTGTTGATAAATAGTTTCAATTGTTTGTTTGATATTTGAGATATAATCATGATAATAAACAGGAATAACTTTGAGTTTTGCATCACTTCCAGATGGTAATTTTCCTCTTGTATCAAAAAAAACTTCTAATTCTTTGTCTAAATAATCTTTGCGAAATTGAATTGCTTGATTTCTATATTCTGGGTTTTGTAATATCACATCAATATCATACAACATCCTGTTTCCAACACTTACAAATGTGATATGGGATGGTAAAGAATCAATTGGATTTCGAATATTTACAATATAACTTGCATTCTTGAAGTATTTATCAAATGTTTCTATCCAATAAATTCCATGAGATTTTGAAAGAAAAATTTTCTCTTCTCCATGAAAATAAATCAACTTTTGAACAAATTCATAAAAAGATTGAGCAATACCCTCTTGTTCCTTTTTTGATAGATTGTTCCTATTTTTTTTTTTTGGGTTATTTCATGATAAATAAAATAAATAAATAAAAATAAACCATTGAGCATATTTTGTTGCTTTTGGAGTTGCAAAAAAGTTGTAAGTATATTCACCAATTGCAAAATTATGAAATAAATAACTATCATCTTGATCAGGAGAATATAAATTGGCTGGATGTCTCTCATAAAATTCTTCTGATGCTTTTAATGAAGAAATTGCATTTTGTAATTTACTTCCATTTAATTTATCTAAAAATGAAAAAGAATAAAATAATTGAAAAATCATTAATAAAATAAAAATAAAATAAAAATCTTACCATCAAGATAGCCTAGGAACTTGAAGAAATAAAAAGCAGAAACATAAGGAAATGTGACTTCCCACATTGAAGGTGTGATAAATTGTTTATCTTTCGATAAAGTTTCATGGAATGCTGTACTTCCACTTCTTGCTGTTGATACAACAAAGACAGGATTTACAACTTGAATTTTTCTATAATGATTGGCAAAGAAAATATAATCTGAGATTCCAAAAACTATTTTTTGTGATATTAAACTTAAATTAAAATTATTGTTTAATTTCAAATCAAAGAGAAAAATGAAAAGAAAACAAAAGAAAAAAGAATCCTTACTAGCATATAATGTTGATGGGAATACAAGTATAAAAGTTAAACGTGCTGTAACTTTAAGAGCAACACCTAGAGGTTGTTTCCTCAGAAATGAATCTTTCCATACCGAAGAAATAGCAACGAAAACATTACGAGCTCTAATTAAAAAACTTCTCATTACAATGAACCTAATATCTATCAATTTATTTGTTCAATTAGATGGCTTTTTTTAAAAAAAATTGTGGTAGCAATAGTTTTAATTTCAACAAAATTTGACTTTGAAACTCATGAGATTGAAAATTAGAAAAATAAAATCAATCAATTAAAGAAAACTTCTATTAATTTCTTCTAAGAGTATTGTATCAATAATCATTGAATCGAGTCAAAAGTCAAAAAAGTTTAAAATCACAAAAATATGGTACAAAAAAAAAGAAAGAAAAAAAGAATGAGAAATCTCTCAACAATGATATCAAAATGTATTAAATTCAATCGAGACAAAGAGTTCAAAAATTGAAAAATGAAATTGAAATTGAATGAGAGTTAAATGAAATATCAAAAGTATGATGTTAGAAGTTTTAAAAGTTTGGGTTGATTTCTTGGTTGAGTTGGAAAAAAAAAAATTTTTTTTTTTTTTTTTTCTTTCCCGCCATGTTTTTATACTTTTTTGCCAATCTTTTATTATGACGTCAATTCCGCCTTTCTTTCTTCCCAACTTACACTGTGTAACACTCGGACCGTCTGTTCTAATTCATATTCTCCTCTCTCTCTCTTTCCCATTTCATCAAAGTAAACATTGACCCACGTTCTTTTTCAATGATTCATTTTACTATTTTTTATTTTACACCTCCAATCATTAAAATTAAGAATCCAGATCTGGATAAATAATGACATTTTGAAGAGGACTTTAATTTATTACATAGAATGATTTGAATTACAAGATCATTCAAATCATCTTATATTCTACCACAGTGCATCATGCTCTTCTGCAAACCCAAAACAATTTTTGATTTCATAAACTTTTCCTTCAACAACAATTTTTCCTTCAAAAACTCCCAAAAGTTGATGAACACTTGTTCTTAAAAAATATAAATTTGTTTGAGAGACTCGATCAAATTCTGGTTTAAATGTTAAATCAAGAAAAGCATCTACAATAATTTAAAATTTAAAAATTAAAATTAAAATTAAAAATGAGAAAAAAAATTGAAAGAAAAAGAAATTAATAAAGAAAAGAAAGAAAAGAAAAATACCTGATAGTTTTGAATTTTCGGGAACTGAAAGTTTCCAAGGTTTCATAAAATCTTTTCTATCATATTTCCAAATAGAATCTTGAGAAATCTTATAAATTTTACTATTCAAACAAACAGAGTTTTCTGTATGATTTGTTCCATCTGTCCATTTTCCTCCAAGATTAATTGCAATTAAATTTTCTCCTGTTTCATCTCTTGCACAAAATGAAGCCCAATTCCAAACTGTTTTATATTTCCAAACACCTCTACCAAAATCTAATATTCCAAATGAGTTTTCTTTTTCATTTTTATGATTAAATCGAGCATGAATTGAAGTATCTATTATTAATAATCAATTAAAGAATTTTGTTTTTTGTTCAAGAAATAAAAAGAGAAAAAAAAGAAAGTGTTTTTACCATCATTTTTATTATGAATCTTCACATATCCTGAAGCTGGTAACGAATTATGCTTTTCAGTATATTGAAATTGTTGAGAATTCCAAGGAATAACTACATTCGTTGTTTCATGATTTTCAGGATAAAATACTCTAATCTTTGCATCAAGAGAAACTCCTTTACTTAAACTATCTGTCCTTTTTTTGTTTGAAAAAGAAATTAAATGAATGATTTGCAAATTGAAGTTAAAAAATTTTTACTGAACAAATAGGTCAACAAATGGAACTGTTTCTAATTTGAAAAAAAAAAAAAAAAAAAAAAAAAAATAAAAAAAAAAAAAAAAAAAAAAAAAAAAAAAAAACAAAATAAAATTGAAAAAAAAAAAAAAAAAAAAAATGAGATTTAATGAAAAAGAAAAAAAAAAGAAAAAGAAAAACCTGGCTTAAATTCAAAACCATGAAGCATTTGAATTGAAAATGATTTTGAATTAAAACTAAGATCTCCTATCGAACTTGGATGAAGATTACAACCATAACCAAATGGTGTAATTGTTGTTTTTTCATAAAATAATTTTGTCTTTCTCTCATAAAAATAAACAAAAACCACTCCAATATAATCAACTGAGGAAATAGCAAAAGCAAATAAATAATCTTCATTCATTATACACCAATAATTCCATTTCTTTTTCCTGAAATAATGTCCTTGTATATTACAATTATGTTTTGGGAAACGAGAAAATCCAATACTATTTTCATTTAATTCTGAATTTGGACTTGTATCACATAAATCAACTTGATCAAAAATTTCTTTTTCTCTTTTTCTTTCTCCACTATTATATTTTAAATTGATTGATTGATACATTAGATCTAAGAAAAAAAAAATCTTCTGAACAACAATCTCGAATTAATTATTGAAAAAAAAAAAAAAAAGAAAAAAAAGAAAAAAGGAATTTACCTTCGATCATATTCAGTCCGAACTTTATCATTCACCCTCCATTTCATCCAAAAGAATCCAATTACTCCCACAACAAGATACACAACAACTTCATCCATTCTATTGAAGATTCCAAATCAACAAGTGTTATTGAAAATTTTGGTTTGATTTTTTTTTTTGAAATTCGCCATGATTGTTGTTCCAAAAAAAATGGCGAAAATCGCTTTTCATGTTTGTTTTTTCCCTCTTCTTTGTGATTTTTCCTCTTTTTGATTTTTTTTTTTTTTTTTTTTTTTTTTTTGGTTCAATTGTATTCATCATTCAATTCTTTGATTGATCCTAATTGTATTTTGTTTCAAAGATTTCTTTTTTAAAAAATTAAAACAAAACCAATCAAATATTCATTACAAAAAATCAAACTAAAAAAAAAAAATCACAGAATCAATCAAAAAAAAAAAAAAACAAAGAAAATAATAAAAG
>Ga0209960_1004229_pt1 | contig 11217 bp, 12 predicted proteins | sample ThiBiot_500_plan_2_FD_183947 | JGI IMG/M metagenome (GOLD analysis project Ga0209960, IMG submission 183947) | Wastewater bioreactor microbial communities from Cape Town, South Africa - Thiocy_expt_500_plan (SPAdes) | ecosystem: Engineered > Bioreactor > Thiocyanate-remediating >... | reverse complement strand
ATCATCTTCATTTGACACACCTGAAATAGATCTGATGCAAAACTAAGTAAAAAAAAAGCAGAATCTTTTAAGGTATGATGATGCTGATTTATTTGTCAAACGACATAATGATGAATTACAGCGGTGCTCACAATTTTATTCCTTAGCAAGTCTATTTCATGAAACATCAAGTAAAGATAATTATCTTTTTAAAACGAAATATTTTTCATCCAATAGGATCAATTTCGCTTGACTAATTTTATTTAAAATAATCGAAAGACAGAAAAAGAAATGTGATAATAGTTTATTTAATTTCTTTGAGTAAACCACTTTTTGTATCATAGAAAAATCGTCGAACAGTAACATTTTGATTAAGCATTGGGTATTGTTTATATTCAGCTAAATCATCTCGAACTGATTGTTCGAAATCAGTAATTGGCATAAAATCTAGTCTAGTTGTTGTTGCTGATACTTGTTCCAGGAATTGTTTGAAAAAGTGGAATATTACCTGCATTAGTTCCCGATTGTAACTAAATATCAAATAATTAGTTTTCAAAAGAACAAACGAAGAATTTACTTTCAAAGCTGCTATAACTTGTTCATTATATTTTGTATTTGAATATTTGAAAAATAGACAAATCTTTTCTTTTTCTCGGGATAAATTCGTCTTTTACTTTTCGTTAAGAAAAATCGAAAATAAATTCTTTTTCGAAAAAAAACAACAACAAAAACGAATGTTTATTTAAATTAAATATTTTCAGGAAAAAATATCGATGTCACAGTTTCAAAAGCACCAAAATAAATTAAACCTCCAATTGAAATCCAAATTGTTCTCGGAACAATTCCACTATACAAACTAAAATTATAATCAACAAACTTTTCTTTATCTTTTCAAAATCAAATTCTTCTTTTTACGAGCGAAATCCTTCTTTCACAAAAATATTTTTGATCATTTGAATCGAATGTAATTTAGCATCGATATCTTTATGCTAAAACGATCGTTGGATTTAGAAAATCTAGAAATCAATTGAAATGAGTCTTACATTGGCAAGCATAATTCTTGTTTTAGCTACATCTAAACAAATAAATAGAAATATTCTAAATTCAATTGATAATTATTTCGAAGAAGAAAAATGTAACCGAGAGGAGTTGTTAAAGAAGCAGCAATGCCTCCAGCCAATGAACCACAAAGAGCTCCTTGCCACGGAGATAACTGACCATTTTGATGATTTCGCCAATAAACTTTGAAAAATTCCCACAATGGAAATTGAATAACTGAAAAGGGAATTTCTCGTGTTACAGTTGCAAAATATCCTCGATAAAGACCACGAAAACCCTCAACATGAATTGTTGATTTTGCAATTGATGATAAAGTTAAATTTCGATTGACTTGTGCTCGTTGTTTAACAACTTCAACTGGAACTCGAACGAGACAAGCAAACTAAAACAAAAAAAAAACAATTTTTTCTTCAATTCAAAAACGAAAACACACGATTAAATAAATACAAATTCGCCTAAAGTCGCAGCTATCATATGCGTTTTCCATTGAGATTCGAAATGAATCGTTCGTTTTGTTAAATTATAACCAAGAAAAAACAATGCCGATGATGGTCCACTGCCAATTAACACTGAACCAACGCCTGAATATAACGAACTAAATAATTTCATTCCATTCAAATGTTGTTTTTGTTGTAAACGAGTTTTGATCGTATCGATTGGATACAATGATAAATCAACGGCACATCCCGAAATCGAACCAGCCTTTAAACAAACAAATCTTTTTGTTTTATTTTCAAGTCTTTTTACAATTGAAATCGAACCACAATCGAATGTTCCAACAATTTCAACAAATCGAATTCTTTCATTTCAATTTACAAATCTTAAAAAGAATAAAATCAAATTTATTTTTATTTCTTAAGCAATTCTCTTTCGAATTTCGACAAAAAAAAATCAATCGAAATTAGTCGATAATAATTGAGGAAGAATTTGAGCTGCTGGACCATTGAAATGATAACTGAAAAACAAAAGCAATGATTTCAACGAAAAACAAGAAAAGAAAAGAGATCCATTACGTAGCAATGGATGTTGATGGTGTTGTTTCAATGTTTAATTCGACAACAGGAACATTTCTTTGTGCAAGTATAGCCGCATAACCAGCTGCTGGATAAACAACAGACGATGTTCCAATCTAAAAGTCAATTCAACATGTCTCACAATCGAAATTCATTTTAAATCAACAACGAACAACTAAGAATAGATCGCATAATTCGATTTCTTTGTCGATCTTTTCTAAAATTTCATTTTCAATTTGTTCACCAAACCAAACGATATGTGGTCGTAATAAACTTTGACAACGAGAGCAACGAGGAAGATCTTTTTCATCGATTTCAGGCCCATTTTCAGTCGGAGATCTACATTTCAAATTGTATCTTACAAACTCTTTTTTTTTCTTCAAAATTAAATCGAAACCCTCGATTTCTTAACGATTCACAAATTGGACTCGAATTATTTTCTTGAACAAACGAACATTTCGTACATCGAACAAAAAACAGATTTCCTACAAAACAAATTCAATATTCGTTCAATTGAAAACAAACGAACAAACAAACAAACCATGCATTTCAATTAAATTCTTTGTTCCAGCTGTTCGATGAAGACCATCAACATTTTGTGTAATCAAATTGAAACGTCGACCAAGCTTCTCGAATTTTTCTTCAGCTTCAGCCAAAGCAAAATGTGCCTGCAAAAACAAACAAACATTGATTTACATTGCAAAATTCAATCGAACAAACTTTATTCGGTTGTTTAGTTCGAACAAGTTCTCGACGATAATGATAAAATTCCCAAACAAGAGATGGACTTCGATTGAATGCTGTTGGTGTTGCTAAATCCTTCACAACAAAACAAAAACAACACATTTGTTGAGTCAAATGAGAAAAAGAGAACTGTGCTTTTGAATTGTCTCCACAATCCACCTTGACCACGAAATGTTGGAACACCTGATTCAGCTGAGATTCCAGCACCAGTCAAAACAAGAACCGACCGAGATGCTCGGAACAATCGATGAAATTCAATCATCTTACCAGTTGTCTAAACAAAATCATTCTAGTCAATTGTTCACTCAACAAATCAGTTCTATTTACTGTCGAAACCATCTCTATCGAAAGATTTCAAAAACAATCAATCTCTTGTACTTTTTTTCATTTTACATCATCATTCATCATCGAACGAAACAAAATTCTATGGGTTGATTCTGTTGACCAATGAGAATATTTTCTTTAATAAGAACTAGAAAAAGAATTAGAAGAGTCCAGCAGAATAAGGATACGATGCAATTCCACACATATTATCGTTTCTTTTGATTTTAATGTATCCATGATCACCCCAATCAGCACCCCAAGAATTCTTCACTTTCCAATAATCAGTTCCATTTTCATTTCCATAACCAACGATGACAAGAGCATGATTCATATTACGATGAGTTGGACAACCGGGAACATCGAAAATACCGACTGAATAATGATCAAATTTATCAGAAACAAATCGAAGCATCGAATCGTTGCCTTCTCGTTTGCCACAATTAAATGAAAAATAAATAGGACCTCGTTCATAAACAATCTTCTTCATATAAGTTTCATCTTCCGATGGTAATTCTTCGTATCGAAGTTGAACTGTTGAATTTAACGAAAGCAAACTTCCGTTCGATTTCAAACATTGAGAATTTTGTTTTCCATCTAGGGTTGTTGGATAATCTTCTTCGAGATTCAATCGAAATCCAATCGATTGAATATAATGAAATGAACCAAGAAACGATCCTCCTTCACATCCGTTATTTTCATTTGAACAATCAACTAATTGTTGTGGACTTAATGGACCTGATCGATTGTAAATTTCAGCATAAGTCTTTTCTAAAGCACCAACCATGGCAAAAGCATAACAAGAACCACAATGTTTTTGATTTTTAACTGGAGTAACAGCATTTGGAACGCGAGTTTGATTCGTCCAATCGAATTCCGATGGTATTTTGTGATCATCATTATCTCGTCGAACGACGATTCGTTTGGGTTGAGAAGAAGATGAAGAAGGAATAACATCAATGTTTGATCTCAATTGATCTCGTTCTTGATCAGTCCAATCACTGAATTCATTGATTTTCAATTGAAAACTATTCGATGGATCTTCGTTGTGTTTTAAAACTAAGATTAAATTCGATTTAAAGATTTGTAAACGTTTCTGTTGTTTGAAATCGATCGTTTTCTTTTGATTGTTATTCGTTTGATGAAAGATTCCTTTGTAATATTCGTACAGATGTTGACTCAATGTTGAATCTTTTTCAAGAATATCGAATTGATTTTCACTTTTAGGAATTAATTTTTGAAAATATTCTTCAACAGACAATCGACATTCGATCAAACCAACAAAACAAATCAAAACAACAAAGATTTTCATGTTCGATTTCGATTGTTTTACTATAAAGCGAAGAGAAAAACAACGATTGTTCGTTTATTTATAGTCAATCGATAATTTGTCATCAGTGAATATTCTCATCGTGAGTCAATTGAAAATGATTAGAAAGTTTATTTTTTGATACGATAAAGAACGAATCTAAATTTTCTTGGCTAAAATTCGAATGCCTCCAATGGCATTCTGTTGAAAAAGTGAAACAATGGCTTGATAAAAATATTCTAATCTCGAATAGATTTCTTGTCCGTGAATGTCAATCAGTTGTTGTTGATTTTGTTGAAATGAATCCAATCGTTGTTGAGTAAAATCTTTCCAATCTTGAGTTAAATCGTCAACTGAAATTATTTGAAAATGTTCTTGAGTAATCAATTGTTGATATTCATTCCACGAAGGTAAATATTGACAAAAGACATCGTGTTCTAAGATTTGTGATTGTTGATTTGTTAATGGATTTCGTTGATAGAAATCTTCGAAATAAAAGAATCCTGAGGGTTTTATTAATCGATGGGATTGTTTTAACAATTGAATTCGTTCATTTAAATCGAAATGAAGAAGTGTTAACCAACTGACAATCGAATGAAATGAATTGCCTTGAAGATGTTGAGATACAGTTAGAAAATTTCCATTTAAATGATGAATTTTGTTCGATAAATGACAACGTTCAGTTAGTTGTTGTGCTGCTTGAGAGAGATCACTTTGTAATTCAATGGCTAACACATTTAAATTATATCGACCAGCTAAATAACGAGAACAACCAGCTAAATTCGAACCTATTTGAATAATCCATTCCGATGAATTCGATTGATCGGTTAAATTTAATTTTTCTACAGCTAAATCGAGAATTTGAGTTCCAAAATAATGATTTTGATCGAATGGAAGAAGATCAGTGTATTGAATTGATCCTTTAGCAAGACCGTGAACACGAAGATTGTTTCTCAATGCAATTAATAACTCAGGTTTATTATAGAGACGCATTGATTTAATATCAACAACTAGCTTAGCAATTCTTGTATCGAGATATTCAATTGGTTGACGAATTGAAGTTGAATTTGATGGAAGAATATTCGCCGTTTGAAGAGCATCGAGAGTTGTTTCAATGGTTGATTGTGTTATTGATCGAGTTGGTTGAATATGAACTTGATTGAACCATTTGGTTGCATCGTCAATTGTTAAATGATATTTCGATGAAATTCGTTCGATTGATTCTTTCGAATTCGATCGAAAATATTCAGCTGATTGTTGAAGAACTATGAACAATTTGTCAAGTGAATTGATTTCTTGTTCAACAAATTGTTTCGTTGATGCAATAAGAAAACAAGGCCAAGGAGTAACGATTTCTCCAATTGGTTTGATTTGTTTTCGATCATAGAATGGTTTTTGCATAAAATATTCCCACATAAAAGCATCAGTTCGATGTTCATTCACTGAATTTCTCAAATTATCAAAATTATTTTCAACATTAAATTGAATATCCGATTGTTTCCAACCGTATTGTGATGCGAGAACACAACTCATGAGATGAGAACCACTTTGAAATCGACTAATTCCAAATGTTTTACCTTTTAAATCTTCAATCGAATTGAAATTTGAATCGATCGATGTACTAATTGACCAAAGTAAAGGAGATTGAACATACGTTCCAATTAAACAAATCGACGAATGACACGAGATTTCATTGATTAAACCTTCAGTTAAAGCAACAATTAAATCAGTTTCATTCGATTTTAATTTGTTAATCATTGCACCGGTTCCTTCGCGAACTGAAATCCATTCGAGATCAATGTTTTCCTTCGAAAAAAGATTCTTTTCAATGCCGATTTGCCAAACTTCATTGAAATGTTCGGGAACACCACAAACACGAATTCGATTCATCGCAGTTTAACTTTGTTCGTTTGTGTCTCTTTCGTTAGACGACGACGACGACGAGTTGTTGATATGCTTCAATGATTTTCATATTTTAATCCAATCAAATATCGATCGAGAGAAAACGAACATCTGCTATCGATTCATTGAGAATGTTCTACTTATTTCGAAAAGAAACAAAAGAAAGAATCGAACTTCGTTCGACATTCGATTCGGTTCTCTAAGAACGCACTTTTTTCTTTTCATTTATCGATGTGGGCGTTTTCAAGTTTGAAAAAGAAAAAAAACAAGTCAAATTACGAAAACGAACATTGATAATCGGATGAGAATAGAAAACAAATGACATTCAACTATAAAAACTGATAAATTACCTTGAAAACAAAATAAGATTTGTCGTTAATTGAAAATCGAAAATGAAACTTTGTTGGTTTTATTCGTTGTTTTTCGTTTTGATTGTTAATCAAATTGAATCATTACATATCGCTGAATATATTTCATCAGTTGATAAATTATTATTAGATTCGCATTTTGTTGATGAATATCGACAATGGTCATTGAAATTACTTCAAGATCCCGATTATTTATATGGAAACAGACCTGTTCAACAATTTCCATGTCAAATTCCTCAAAATTACACTCGAAATGATCCAATTACAGTTCATTCATTAACTCCCAGTGATATTCAATGTGTTGCTGCCATTGGTGATAGTTTAACAGCTGCATTAGGTGCTTATGCTACAACACCTATTGGTCTTTTCACTGAAAATCGAGGTAAAGCATTTGCTTTTTCTTTTTCGTTTTCTTCTTTTAATTTTGTTTTTTTGTAAAAAAAATTGAAAGGAATTTCGTGGTCAATTGGTGGAGATTATAATTTCGATGATGCTTTAACATTACCCAATATTCTTCGTTTATATAATCCAAATTTAAAAGGTTATTCAACAAAACAAAGTTTAATTTTTGGTAAAGGTCAAAATTCGTCGAATAACGGTTTAAATGCTGGTAAGTTGATTTGATTTGATTTGATTTGATATTGAATTGATCGATCGATTGATTGATTGTAGCTGAATCCGGTGATACAGCTTCATATATGCTTGATCAAGCCAATATGATCTATCAACGTATTGTTCAAAAAGAATTATGTGATTTGCAAAACGATTGGAAAGTGTTCACATTACTCATTGGAGTAGGTCGATTTCTCTTCGTTAAATTCTAAAATTGATTTGTTTGTTTTTTGAAAGGGAAATGATTTATGTCAATTTTGTAATGATTTAGATGGATTTAGTCCACAAACTTATTTGAAACATATTCAAGATACATTGGATTATCTTCATGCTAATTTCCCTAAAACATTTGTTAATCTTGTTCTTGTTCTCGATGTTAGTCATGTCAAAGAAATGAATGCCGGTGGTTTGGTTTGTTCATTGTTACATAAGAACACATGTCCATGTGCTGCTTATCCACCAGATCAAGCAACAGAAGAAAAATTACACGAATATATGAAACAATATCAACAAATTTTAACTGATCTTGTTAATTCTGGACGATATGATACACGAGACGATTTTACTGTTGTTGCTCAACCATTTATGACTGAAACACCAATTCCATTGACTCCAACTGGAGATATTGATTACAGTTATTTTGCTCCTGATTGTTTCCATTTCGGTTGTAAGTTACTTTTGCTTTTTGTTTGTTTTATCGTTTGAAAAAATGAATTTTTTTTTTGAATTTCAAATAGCGAAAGGTCATGGTCGAGCTGGATTAGCTTTATGGAACAATATGCTTGAACCAATCAGTGAAAAGAAACGAGAATGGCATCCAGAAGAAGCACTCGAATGTCCAACTGCTCAACGTCCCTATTTTGCAACACGAAAAAATTCCATTTAAACGTTTTTTTTTTCTTGTCATTTCAATGAAATTTATTTCCAAATAAAGAAAAAACAAGACAAATCTTAAGTAAAAACGAAATTTGTTGTGCAAAAATCAAACATCTTTAAAAGATAAATGAAATAAAACGAATAGAATTGTTGAAACGAATGTTGAAATAAATATTGATTTGCATGCAAATATTTACTCAAACGATAAATCAATCGAACAAAACTCATCGATTGATGTGCTAACCAATGATCGTAAACATGAGCATATGAACTTACGAGAATACCATTGACAAGTAATGTTCCATCTCTTGTCAATGGAGAATAGAAACCTTCTTTACTTTCTCGTACAATTTCAATTACTTTGGATTTTGTTATTTCAATTGAATTATTATTTTCTTCTTTCGAAACAAAAAGAAAATCTCCAATTTGAATTTGTTTGGCAAATAAATATTTTCTTTGATTTTGAAAATGTTCAATTGGAATGAGATGATATTCGGTTAGACTTATTTTATGATTGGATTCGGTTTCAATTGTATAAAACCAATTTGTTTGAAATGCTTGTTGATCTAACATCAAAATCATTTCAGTTGATATCAATTCACTCGATTCATCGTCGATTGTTAACAGTTCATCGCCTGAATTTAATCGATCGATTGCTTTCTTTTCACGAGAATTCAATTGAACAAATGAATCACTGGAAATACATCCGATATGAATTCGATTTGAATATGCCCATGCATGACGTTTCAAACGTAATCGAGATAATTCATAACAATTCACATTTAACAAGAACAGATTCAAGAGCCACACTTTCAATTCCATTGCATTTCATTCAACTGAACTCAATTTTTCTTTTTTTAGAACAAAAAAGTCAATAATTGAAGTCAAATTAAATATTTGTTTTAAGAAAAAGAAACGAATAGAACAAAAAAAAGAGAGAGAGAGAGAGAGTTTATTATGAATTGATATTTTCATACTCTTGTCTTAATAGAATACTATCGGTCATTAAATCAATTTCAGCTAATGGAATAATTCGAGTTTTCTTAACAAATTTATAAACAAAATACATAAGAACAAAGATTGGTAAAATAACATAACCAGATAATAATTGAGATAAACTAAATTCTGTTCTTGTACAAGTTGCATTAGTTTCATTGCTATTATTATCAAGTAAGACAAATGGTATTTCATTGTTCAAATAGAATGATGATGAATTCGTATGATCTGAACAATTATATTTGACTGTTGTCCAAGCTGAATAACCTTGACCAAACACACAAAAAGCAATAAGAATCGATGCAAAAAAAGGTCCAACTGGAAAGAATAAAGCTTTGTAAACTAAATCATTGAGTGAATAACCTTGTTTAAGAAAAGCTCGACGAAATCTCCAATGTGAAAGAGCAATACCAAACCAAGCTATAAAACCCATGACACTTGTCATATTTACTAACCACGTATAAATTGTATTACTTCCAACAAATGATAAACCAAAGATCGATGTTGAAAGAACTGTTGTTAAAATTAAACAATAAATTGGAATTCCACCTTTTGTTAAACGTTGAAATACTCGAGGTGCTTTGCCTTCCATTGATAATGTCCAAAAGATTCGTGTACATAGATAAAGACCTGAATTACCAGCTGAAAGAATTGTTGTTAAAATAACTGCATTCATTACATGTGATGCACCGGGAATTCCGGATTTATCAAAAACAATTGTAAATGGTGACACAGAAATTGTTGAAACATCACCAATCTTTGCTAAATTGTCATCATCATATGGAATAACTAAACCCATGATAAAAACTGCACCAACAAAAAATAGAACAATTCGCCAAATAGTTCCATTCATTGCACGTGGAACATCTTTTTTAGGATTTTTACTTTCACCTGCAGCAATTCCAACTGCTTCGGTTCCCTTTTCAAAACAAACAAATCAAATCATTGAAAAATCAATTGTTGAAATTACTTGAAAAGCAAAACCAGAAATAATCGATGTTGTAATAACTCCACGAATTCCATCGACAAATGGTGCTTCACCACGAGACCAATTTTCAAAACCAATCGTTCGTCTTGGTTTTCCAATGGCACCTGAATCTACTAAGATTCCAACTAACAGAAAGACTAAAACTGTTACAACTTTTATCATTGCAAACCAATATTCAGCTTCACCATAACCTTTGACAGTAAATGCATTTAATAGAAACATAACAATCATTCCTATGATTGACCAAACAATACTAGGAAAATGAGGTAACCAAAATTGAACGATAATTCCTGCAGCGACTAATTCACCAGCAATGGTTGTTATCCATGAAAAATAATAATTATACGCTAAAGCAAAACCAAATGCTTCGTCAACGAAACGACTTCCAAATGTATTAAATGAACCACTGATTGGATATTGAGTTGCCAATTCAGCTACAACAAATTATTCAAATACAAAACAAAACAAACAAAAAAGACAAACCTAAACTTGTCATTACAAAATAAACCATAACTGATATTAATAAATAAGAAATTAAAGCACCTGCAGGACCAGCTGTTGATAAAGCTTGTCCAGCAGCTAAAAAGAGTCCCGTACCAATGGTTCCTCCTAATGCAATCATAATCATATGACGTTCTTTTAAATCTTTTTGTAATTTCGAATCACCGGTTAACGTTAATCGTTCTTCATCACTTTCAAATGTTTCATTTCCAATCAATGTCGATGATGATTTATCCATCGTTTCTCTCAAATTCAATTCTATTCAACACCTCTCAACAATTTGCAATGGTAATCGTTATACAACATTTCTTTTTTCTTTTATAAAGAAACATTTATCTTGCCAAAAGATAAGACTCCATTTTACTCATGACAAATTCAAAGTCCAACAAAGTTAAATACACAATACACATCAGCAAATCAACAAATGTTTTCTTATTTATGAATTCAAAAAAAAGAAAAACAAATCTCGGTTATCTCACTCTTTCCTTTGTTTCTACTTACCTAAACGACAGAGAGAGAGAGAGAGAGAGAGAGAGAGAGAGAGAGAGA
>Ga0209960_1004225_pt1 | contig 11222 bp, 12 predicted proteins | sample ThiBiot_500_plan_2_FD_183947 | JGI IMG/M metagenome (GOLD analysis project Ga0209960, IMG submission 183947) | Wastewater bioreactor microbial communities from Cape Town, South Africa - Thiocy_expt_500_plan (SPAdes) | ecosystem: Engineered > Bioreactor > Thiocyanate-remediating >... | reverse complement strand
AAAAAAAAAAAAAAAAAAAAAAAAAAAAAAAAAAAAAACATGTTGGGATTGAGGACAGCCACCAACCATCTTCTCAAAGGAAGCCTTAGACAAAGTTAACCCACCTTCTTTTCAAACTCATATAACTCAAACTAAAACTCACTCAAACTCACCAATTCTTATAAATCTTTATAAATCTTTCTAATATTTTATAATTCTTTTATAATTCTTTTATAATTCTTTTTATTTTCGAAATTTGCGACTGATTATCAGTGATTATTTCAATTTGGTTCGAATATTTTTTTTTTATTGAATCATTACTTATTTGAATCTTTTCATGAAGTATTAGAACTTTGTTTTAGAATTAGAACTAGGTTTTGATATTAATGTTTTATATAATATCAAACAAGTTTATTTTCTTATTTATTCGAGTTTTTTTTTTGATCCCTTTATATTTTTTTTTTTAATTCCTTGTGCCTAAAAAATTAAAAATTATTGGATAAGAAAAAAGATAACTTAGAAAGATGAGGAAAAAAATAAGTATAGAGAGGAATCTTAAAATTTTTAAGACTTGATAATCTTTTCTAATGATATTGTTTGTTAAAATAAGATTATAATTGTTTTGTTCATAATTTAATTTGTCGAATGATTTTATAAATTTTGTGGAAAAATTTTTTTTTTTGTTAAGTTTCATTTTTTATTGTAATTTAGTGAGATCTTTCAATTTTTTACATTATTTAATTTTTAAAAAAAAATTAAAATTAAAATTAAAATTAAAACTAATAATTTCAATTCTAATTCTAATTCTAATTCATTTTCTTTTCTAGTTGGTGCTAGTTATGCAGCAACCTGTGGAGGAAGCCATCAATTGAGATTAGCTCACTCTCACTCTCACTCCGACCAAAAACCAAAATACCCTATTCTTGAAAAGATCCCAGATAAAGATCCAGCTCCATTTTTCAGCAAACAAGTATCTTTTCGTCATTTTATTTATTTCTCGAGTTTCTTCATATCTAAGTCATCAATCATTGATTAAAATTAAAAAAAAATTAAAATATTAGGTTCTGGATGACAATGCTCAATCTTTGTTCATGACTGAACTCTTGAGAGGAATGAGAGTCGCCCTCGAAAATTTCTTCAAACCATCATATACAATTAGTTATCCTTTTGAAAAAACTGCATTGAGTCCTCGTTTCCGTGGAGAACATGCATTAAGACGTTATGCAACAGGAGAAGAGCGTTGTATTGCTTGCAAACTTTGTGAAGCTATTTGCCCAGCTCAAGCTATTACTATTGAAGCTGAACAAAGAAGTGATGGGGCAAGAAGAACAACTCGTTATGATATTGATATGACCAAATGTATTTATTGCGGTTATTGTCAAGAAGCTTGTCCAGTTGATGCTATTGTTGAAGGACCCAACTTTGAGTTCGCTACAGAAACTCGAGAGGAATTACTTTACAATAAAGAAAAATTGTTAGAAAACGGTGATAAATGGGAGCAAGAACTCGCTGCAAATATACAATCAGAGTTTTTGTATCGTTGAGATGTAAGAAAAAACAATAAAGAAAAACAAAATAAAAAAAAATAAAAAAGAAAAGGAATTATTTGTTTGGCTCAAAGTTGGAAAAAAAAAAAGAAAAAGAAAAAAAAAGAGAAATTGAAGATGTTTGTTTTATTTGTTTCATCTATTTCACATCAATTTAAAGTTAGACAAAATTGGATTTTTTTTTTTTGGTTTTACAGGGAAAAAAAGTGTTATTACTTTCCTCTTCGACTTGAAGATTTTGAAGAATGAGTTTTTACTGGAGTTTTTAATCTCTTTTCCTTCTTTTTACTACTAACTTTTTCATTTCTCTTTAGATGTTGATCAAAATCTTTTAAAGGTTTTCTATCTATCGTATGAATATAGTATTCAATAGTATTTGAGGTCCATGAAACTCCGTCATTTCCCCAATAATGATACTTTTTAACTGAAAGGATTGAAGAAGGACTATACATTGAATGCTCAGTAATTCTTTTTCCTAGAGCTGTAACTGAAGCAAAGGCTCTAAATGAAACAATTTTTGCTCCTTCTTTCATTGCCAAAAAATGATTCATTAAAGCATCATTTGTTTCTGATTCAAATGCAAAATTGTTTACAAACACAACATCTACTTTTGGAATAAGTTCAGCAATTTCTTGATTTGAGAGAAAATCGCCATGGATAAGTTTCATTTTCCCTAAAGGACGACAATAATACTCGCATCTTTTAATAATATGTCTACGAATTTGAGCAGCAAAAGCACTTGGAGTAGGTTTCAATTCAATTCCATAGCAATCACTTCGAGTTTGAACAGCAAGTTGAAAAACTACATTTCCAACTCCGGATCCAAGATCAAGGAATACTGATCCTTTTTTATTCTTCTTATTTTTCTTTGCTTTCTTTGCTCTAACTCCTAGTTTTTTTACATTATTCATTTCTTGATCCTTATCCTTTCCTTCTATTTCTTCTATTTCTTCTTTATCATTTTCTTTAAAAGCTTCCTTTTCCTTTTCCTTATCAGTTCTTGTACTTGTACTAGTTTTATAGTTGTCATTTTCACAATAAGTTTCACTCCCTTCTCCTCCTCTTCCTTTAATTTTATTTTCAATTTCATTCTCCTTATTTTCAATAGAATTATCTAAATCATCGTCAGTTATTGAATTTCCTTCACCAGGAAGAAATTTTACACCTTGTGATTTCAAACGATTAAATATTTCATTTACAAGAATTGGATTTGTTTCTCCATAGACCTCTTTTGAAAAGCCTTTGTATTTATTCAAATCCTTTGGATTATCTATTGCACGTTCATAAGCTTGTTTCCAAATGTGTGTTGAAAGTTGAAATGTAATTTCATATTCATCCTCATCATCAAATTCGCCAGTTTCTATTAAAACACTTAGTAAATTATTATATTCTTCCACAAATCCTTTAAGCTCCTCAAATTGATTTCTCTTTGCAGTTAAAACTATTTTATTAACAAAATCTGAAACAAAGACTTCCTCATAATCACTTGCAATAATTTGAATTGTATTCACTAAATCAATTATAGGATCATGTTCATGAGGATCTTTTGGTCTAACAAGAAGATATTGTTCATAATCACCACTAGGATAAAGTAATTGGACTTCTATTTTTCCATTCAGGTCACCATAAAGTACTATTAATTAAGAAATTAAAAAATTAAAGTTATAGTTATCTTATGTATTTCTCATTTTTTTTTTTTAAAAAAAAATAAAAATTATTAAATAATAAGTAATACCTTCATGGTTCCGAACATAGTCAGCACTATTCATTGTTGTAAATTACAAAACTTTTTTGACTACTCCTTCTCTAGAGAATTTTTCAATGTTCTTCTATTCAATTTTAAATTAAATGTTAATAACTAATTTCTTCTTTAATATTAAATTCATTCAATATATTATAATAAAGTCAAAGTCAATTAACATTTTTTAAAAAAGCTCAAATATTCGAAAGTTTTTCAATAAAGGTTCTCCTATCAATAATACTATTAGAGAGTTCATAAAAGAAATACTTATCAGACTTATTAAAAGAGGTTTTATATCAAAGTCAATTAGAACTCCAATAATTCAATTCTCTCCCAATAATTAAACTTTCATAATTCATTAAATGTAATTTCAAAGTCATAATTGCAAATTCTAATACTATTCAAAGTTCAGTTCAATTTACGAATTAGATATATTATGTTTCATACAATTCTATTTTACCAATACAATTTCAAAGCCATTATATATAATGGCTTTCTAATAATTGAAGGGAAATACCAAGAACAATGGAAAGGTAATCAATAGAAGTCAAATAACATAAAATGAATAATTATATCCAAAGAAAGATGAATAAAGATAATATGAAATGAAGTTATATAGTTAGAGTTAAAGTTATAAAGGGTTATGAGTGAATGGGGTTGGGTTTATAATTGTAATAATTAAGAAGTTGTTGGAGGAGAGAGGCGCACGGGTTTTTCTTTGAGGTTCAATGAGTCATTTTCAATAACTGACTCATTGAACTTCCATCACCTTCTATCACCTTCTGATTCTTTGACCTTATTTATTGTCACTTTGACTCGAAATTAATTTAACAAGACATTCTATGTTATGATAAATGGAGAGGAATTACATTCTACGAATATCAAAACTTCAGTGTGATTTTGCTAATTTTCAATCGAATAATGTTTGAATTATAGTTTTGACTCAAATTAATTTGTAATCATTCAAAAAAAATCCAAAATGATTCCAATTTTCAGTTGTTTGAGCTAGCTAGTCCTTAAGTAATCATTCAATGGATGTAGTTTCAATATTTTGCTTTGGATCATAATTCTATTTAATTAATTCTACCATCGAATTCATCACTCACAAATAAACATAAATCCGTCTCAATTAAAGAAAAAATAAAATAAAATAAATATAGAGTCTCCAATTATTTTTTTTATTTACGTCCTTTCCCTTTTCCTTTCCCTTTTCCTTTTCCTTTTTGATTTTTTCTTTTCATTGAAACAGTATTCTTTTTATTTCTCATTTCTTGAATACGTCTTTCCTTTTTAATTTTCTCAATTGGTTTCATTTCTCTTCGTAATTTATTGTCTCCTCTCTTAACATCTCCCATTTGAGCTTTAGATTTTCTTTTTCCTCCATTTCCTTCATTTCCTTTTGGAGTTTCTGAATTTTTAGATTTCTTATTAGGTCCACTTGAATTTTCAAATTCTTCAATTTGTTTTGAATAAATCTCTTCAGCTCCTCTTTTTCTTCTAGGAACCCATCTACCATTATGTAATTTAACCATTTTAACTTCTTCATCCTCACCTCCTTTCTCTCCAATTCTATTCTTTGCTTTCCAATCTTGATATCTATTTGTATTATGTGATGATTTGATGATTTGACCAGCTTCATTTCTTTTTGCTGATTTACTATTTTTTGGATCTTGATTTTTTACAAACTTCTTCTTTTTTCTATCCCAAACCATTGAATTTTTTTGTTTTTGAATTGATGTTGAATCTTCTCCTGTGAAGTCAATTACTGCATCTCTTGCTTGAGAGAAAAATGAATTTTCTTCCATTGAGTAACTAGTTTAAAGTTACATTTTCAGTTTAATTTTTTTTAAAACAAAACAAAAAAAACCCTCTCTCTGTATCATGATCAGATGGTCTATAATGAATATAATATTCTTCATCTCGATGACTTTTTGATGCAGGTGCTTTAGTAATTATTAATTGTCAGTTTTTTTTTTGTTGGAACCAAAGATTTAACAGAAAAAAAAAAAATACCATTCCAATCTTCAACAGGTTTTTTTTTCTCTTTGGCAATAAATTTAGAGAAAGATTCCTAAATTTATAAATTTAAATTGATATTTTTGGAAAAAAAAAAAATTCTCTCATAAAAGAAAAAAGAAATCACTCTTAATAATTCTTCATCTGCCATCTCTAACTCTTGATTTTTTTCTTTTGCTGGTTCCTTTTTTGGTTGATCTATTGATGCACTAGCAACTGGTCTAACTTTAGCACGATGTGCCTCCCTCTTTCTTTGCATTACTAATTCTTCTTGTTTATTTTTTCCCAATTCGAAAACAGTCTAATGAAGAAATATTTGTAAATGTTAAGTAAGTTGGAGGAAAAAAAAAAAAAAAAAATTATTACTTCATTTGGTCTGAAAGATTTGATTCCATTTAAAAATTGTTGAACTTGTATTTCAGTATCGTTAATTCTTTGTTCTTTTGAATTGATTATATTTATTAATTATTGTTGAAATAAAAAGAAAGAAAGAAAAGAAAAGAAAAGGAAATAAACTGAAAAGAGGGTGGATTCCTAAAGGAGATTGACTGAGTTTTTTTGATCTTGAATATGATTCTTTTGAAGCTAAAGGTCTAGATTTGCAATATAAATTATATCCATTTGTAACAACTTTTTCAAGGCTTGACTATCGGGTGAAAAAAAAAAGTGACAAAATGTTAAGACCTTAAAAAAATAAGACAGGAATAAAAAAAAAAGAATACAATATCGACACTATTATTTTTAATATTAATAAATTCTTCTGTTGGCCTTTGAAGTAAAAAGCGTGGAATTTCTCCAAATACGATATTTGATTTCAAATCAGTTTCAGTTTCACAGTCTGTTACAAAAGGTTTTCCCAAAAATAATTGGAGATCAATTAAATAAGGAATCTAATTTTTTTTAATTTTTTTTTTTTTTTTTTTTTTTTTTTTTTTTTTTTTTTTTTTTTTATTTTTTTTTTTTTTTTTTTTTTTTTTTTTTTTTTTGATTTTTAATTTATTTTTTAAATTTTCTTTTTTTCAAAAAATAGATCACAAAAGAAAAGAAAAAAGAACTTCTTCTGGAGAAATAAGAGAGTAAGCTGTTCCACTTCTACCAGCTCTTGCAGCTATATTGAAAATTCAAATATGAAAAAAGATAAAAAAAATAATTTTCAAGAAAAAAGTCTGAAATACCTCTTCCTACTCTATGAACAAAAAGTTTTGGTTTTGGAGGGAAATCAAAATTAATTACAAAATCTAATAATGGAACATCCAAACCACGAGAAGCAACATCGGTTACAATTAAAACAGAGCATCTATTTTTTGAACTTGATTCATTTGGATCAAGAGAAGAATTACGAAATTTTGCTAAATTGATTTTTCTGGCTGTTTGATCAAGGGCACTTTTATTTTATTTTTATTTTTATTTTTTAAAAAACAAAAAATGAAGAAAAAAGAAAACAAACCCATAAATGTATGTACAACTAATTCCTGCTTGTGTTAAAATTTGTTGCAAGTATTCTACATGATGTTTTGTTGAAACGAAGATGATTGTCAATTTTCCTTGATCAATTATTTCTTGTAACAAATATAATAAAAATGGAATTTTTTCATCTTTTTTCAAGGAAAAAAAAGCCATCTATTTTTATTTTATTTGAATTATTATTCGATTCCTTTTTCCCTTTCTTCTTTTATTTTATTGTAATTATTTTGTTCAAAATAAAAAAAAAAAACCTCAAGGTCTGAGCTAATCTTTGTATCTGAATCTAACCGAACTAAAACAGGATCACGAAGTCCAAGCTAAATTAAAACATTATATATCAAGTCAAAAGAAAAAGAAGAAATGGAAAAAGAAGAAATGGAAAAGAGAAATATGAAAACCTTTGCAAAATCAACAAGTAATTTTGGTAAAGTTGCAGAAAATAATAAAGTTTGTCTATCTTCTGGAAGTTTTTGAAGAATTTCATATAACTGGGGTGCAAGTCCACTCTCAAATAATCTAATAAAATCATGATGAGAAAATAAATAAATCTTTAATTACAAGAGTTTCATTTTTTTTTTTAAAAAATTATTACCTATCTGCTTCATCAAAAACAATATATTCAATTGATTTTAAAGATAAATCCATTTCAGTTATTACATGTATAAATCTTCCTGGAGTTGCAACAATCCTTTTAATTTAATTTAATTTTTTTTTCATCAAGTAAATAAATAAAAGTTTTGAAAAAATAAGAGAATTAAATGATTTAATACACATCAGGATTTCCAGTAAGTTGAAGAAATTGATCTTCCATACTATCTCCTCCAACAAGAAGTGAGACTCTTAAATCAGAATATTTACATAATTCTTTACAAAATTTTAAAGTTTGAAGTGCAAGTTCACGAGATGGAGAAAGTACTAATCCTCTTGCTCCAGGCTATTTTTATCATTTGATGATTATTATCATGTTTATTGTTATTCCAGAAAATAAATAAATCAAAGTAAAGTAATCAATCAATTCAATTAATTAAGATTTACCTTTGCAGAATGGGTTTTCAATTTCTCAATTAAAGGAATTAAAAATGCAGCAGTTTTTCCAGATCCAGTTCTTGCCATTCCAACGAGATCCCTTCCCTCCAAAGCAATAGGAATACATTTTCTTTGAATTGGTGTCGGGACCTTATATCCTTTCTTTGTAATAGCCTTCAATAATGAAAAATTCAAGTTCATTGACTGAAATCCTCCAGTCTTCCCTTTCTTCTTCATTGGAGCATAAACCTCTTCCTCCTCTTCATCTCCATCTCTTCCAGTAGGTTTCGTGACAGCTGGGAAACCTAACAAAGGTAACTTTGTCAACTTTTTCTTCTTCTTATCCTTCGATTGTGTTACTTGTTCAACATCATCTTCTTCTTCTGAAAAGCTATCTTCTACTTCTTCTTCAGAGTTATCAGCTTCACTATGAGAATCACTCCATTCTTCGTCTTCCATCGCTTTCCACGTGCTTTTTTTGACTTTTTGTTTTTGTTTTGTTTGTTTTGATAGAGTTCATTGTTGATTGGTCAAAATTTGGTTTTATTCAATTTTGATTGGTTGATTTTATTTCTTATTGTTTCTCAATTTTGTTGAAATTGAAGTAATGATAATTGGAAGTGAGAGATTTCATTGAGTAGAATTCAGTTGATTTATTTGAATTTCAAGTTTTTTTTTTTTATTAACATTTAATGTTGAATATCAATCTTTAGTTTTAATTTTCTTTGATGAATTTTTGAGGTTTTCGTTGTTGAAATTTTGACAGAAAAAGAGGAATTTTTTTTTTTTTTTTTGAAAATGTCATTCTTTATTGAATTGATTGATTCATTGATTGATTCATTAGAGTTATAAAATGAAAAAGAACTCATCTCAAAAAAAAAAGTAAAAAAAGATTTTTTTGGTTGATTTTTTTTTGTGGATTTTCTATTAATTTTTTTTTTTTAAAAAAAATTAGGTACAAAAATGTTTCGAAAGTGTCTTGATTTTCTTACAAGCAATTTGATTTTACGAGCAATGGCATTTTTATACTTCATCTCATTCATCTTAGTTCTTTTCAAAGGTATCTTGCAAGATGGCACTACTTTTCAACCTTTAAGAGATGATTCGTTTCCATTTCTCTTTATTCCACCAAAGAATTCATTGAAACCAATTTCTCTTCAATCTCCTTCTTGTTTGATTGGTCCACCTCAACCTTATGATTCTCAAAGGTTTCTTTCTTTCTTATAATTTCCTTTCTTTCTTTTTTCTTTTTTAAAAAAAATTAAACAATAACAATCATGATCCCTTCTTTTTCTTGATTCTTTATTCAACAAAAAGAAGGGACTCTTTGAGTATTTATTCTTTAATCATCATGAAATTCAAAAAAGATATTTGATTGTAGCTCTCAACATATTGGAGATTGTCAAGAAATTGATCAAAATCTACTTTTTCGAAAAAACTCACCAATGATTGCATCTGGAACTGTGAAAGAACTTTATTTAGGAGTACTTTCTCAATTTCTCTTTATTATTATTATTGAATTTTATTCATCAATATCTATAGAAATGGGGTCAAGAAGGGTCAACTGTTGCAGTTTTGAAATTAAAGGAAGATCAATTTAATGGAGATTTCTCAAGTGGAATTTCAAGATTAATGTATTTCTTTTTTTTTTTTTTTTGAAAAAAAATCTTTTTCATTTAATTTAACAAACACCATTAAAGAAAATTTCAAGGATATCCTTATATTACCAAATTATTTGCTGTTTGTCCACAATGGGAAGGTCACACTGCTGTTAATAGTGAAAAATACAATCAAATGTTTGAAGAAGTTACAAAAAGTGGATTTCAAGATTTATTTAACACCATCATTGCCGAATTTCATCGACATGGAGATCTAGAAAAAATTGAAGAAGTTTTTTTACAAGGATTTCCTTACTCTAATAACTGGATTCAAAGACTAAAAATGGCAATTAACTATGCAAGAATCATTGCTTTCACTCATAATTCTGACTTTGAAAAAAATCCATTTAACTCACCCCTTGTTCAAAAAGATAGAAAAATTAGTCAATTTTTGGTATGATTGTTCTTTCTCTTCTTTTTCAAAAATCATTTATTTATTTATTTATTTTTAATATTAGATCTCAAATGATTTAAGTATTATTTTAAATGATGTTGAAGCAATGGAGGAAACTACAGATATTAATGAAATTAAGAAAGATATTCAATTTATGCCCAGAGTACTTCGACACATTTTTGGGAGTATACCTATGCCAATTGAAGTGAAAATTAAATTGGAGGGGATTTATACAAAATGTGAAAAAGATAATCTGGAAAAAGATGATTTTTATTTTACTTCACTTGAGATAATGCAAAGTTTAATAGAACTCTCTTGTCTAACTTAGATTTAAGTAATATTATGTAACATAAAATTTCATCATGTTTATCAAAATTGTTTTTTTTGGTCTTTTTTCTTCTTCTAATTAGCAGTTAATTTTGGAGCATATTCTTGAACAAGTCTTTCAAAATGTTTCACTTGTGGTCCTTTAATAGAAATGGCTTGATATTTTCCTTTTTTATCTGATTTTACAGCAATTGATATTTGAGAAGTTCCTTGTTCAATTATATCATAAATGTCTTTAATGGGAACCGATGAGAGGACACTTTTTTCATTCTGAGTAACAAAGAGGACATTTTTTCTATTTACTCCAAGCAAAACATTTCTTTTGCCTCCAATCTTTTTTTTTTAAAAAAAAAAATTTAAAAAAAAGAAAGAAGGAAGTGAATTTTTTTTTAATTTTTTTTAAATCAAAAAAATAATACCGTTACATTCGTAAACCAAGTTCCATAGAAGGGTAATTTTTGTAACAAACTAATGAAAGCTTTCTTTGCTTGAGGGGAGTCACAAGTCAATTTTTTGTACTCATTTGCTATAGCATTATTTAATTCTTCTTTTTCATCATTAAAATCTCGACGTGAAGAATAATAAGCATGAGGAACCAAATAAAGGAAAGCAATTCTAGATATGATTATTTTAGTAAAGAAAAAAAGAAGAAAAAAAAAAAGAAAAAAAAGAAATATATACGCAATATTTGCGATCTTTTTATCAAAAAGTAACGCCTTTGCCAAATAAGCGGCTGCAATGGAAGTTTCTCGAAAAGAGAAAACTCCTAAAGCTCCACTCAAATAAGCTGATTTTAACTAAAACAAATTTTAATTTTATTTAAGAAGAAAAAAAACTAAGAAAATAATTTAAAGGTTCCAAACCTGGAAAAAGATAGAATCTAAAAATTGTGGAGTTGGAAAAGATTCCAAGGTTTTGGTCCAAAATCTTCTTTTGAAAACAATGGTATAACTTTGAGCGAGTGCTAAACTTCTAAGGTCATGTAAACTGATTACATCAAGTAAATACTCATCATCACCAAGACCAATTTCTAGTTTTTTTTTTTTTTTTTTTTTTTTTTTTTTTTTTTT
>Ga0209960_1004223_pt1 | contig 11232 bp, 9 predicted proteins | sample ThiBiot_500_plan_2_FD_183947 | JGI IMG/M metagenome (GOLD analysis project Ga0209960, IMG submission 183947) | Wastewater bioreactor microbial communities from Cape Town, South Africa - Thiocy_expt_500_plan (SPAdes) | ecosystem: Engineered > Bioreactor > Thiocyanate-remediating >... | reverse complement strand
AAAAATTTATATTTTTTTTTTTTTTTTTTTTCTCCTTCATTTTTTTTTTTTTTTTTTTTTTTTTTGAAACTAATAAATAAAATTGAAATAGGATTTAGAAAAAATGGATCTCTCAATTGGTATAAGGAAAAAATTGTTGATATTGATTGAACAAATTAATGAGGAATTAATGAAAAAGAAATCTTCTGATAACCTTCAAGCAATTTCAGATTCAAAATCAAAAGAAGAATCAGAGAAGGAATCGAGTTCAGAAGAGGAAGAATCTTCTGAAGAATCTGGAAGTGAATCTGATGATAAAAGTTCAAGTTCTGATTCATCCATTAGCACTAAATCTCAAACTGAAGAAAGTGAAGAATCACAAAGTTTTGAAGCTGTAAATAAAGTAGTAGATGATGAAAAAGAAGCAGAACAAGAGAAAGAAAGAATCAAAAGAGAAATTGAAGAGAAGGAGAGAAAAGAAAAGGAAGAAAAGGAACGAGAAGAAAAGGAAAGACAAGAAAAAGAAGAAAAAGAAAGGCAAGAAAGAGAAGAAAAAGAAAGACAGGAAAAAGAAAGACAAGAAAAAGAAGCAAAAGAAGAACAAGAAAGAAAAGAAAAAGAAAGACAAGAAAATGAAGGGAAAGAAAGGCAAAGAATAGAAGAAATGGAGAAACAAAAGTTAGAGAATGAAAGACTTGAAAGAGAAAAACAAGAAAAAGAAAGAGAGGAATTAGAAAGATTAGCAAAAGAAAAAGAAAAAGAGGAAATGGAAAAAAAGAAAATTGAACAAGAAGAAGAAAAACTAAAAGATGAGGAACCAAAAAGTGAAACTCCTAAAAAAAGAGAAGTTCCTAAAATTTCTATCCCAGGAGATTTTTCAGAAGATGATTCTCCACCAACATCACCTACAAAACCTACTCCAACTCCAACAAGTATATTTTCATTTTGATTTTTTTTTTTTTCACAAAATCTAATTTTTTATGAACTTTTTTTCTTTTCTCTTTTGTAGTTCAAAAGTATGAAAATGAGAAAAAGACACCTACTGGAGCACTCCCAGGTTCAATTGTTCGTCGACAAGAAGTTCTTCAAACAAGGATTTCAAACTTACTTGATGAACTCATGCAAAAAACTGAAAATCAAGACATTTTTGAATTCACAGATTTTTTTGATCCTGCTGATATGCCAGCATCACCAAAAACTCCTTACTCTCAAATGTCTGTATCTTCTCAAGATTCAAGCATTCATACCTCACCTTCTCCTCAAACATCAAAATCTTCAAACAAAATATCAAGTCTATTCAAAAAATAAAAACCAAGACGAATCAAACTCAAGTTTTTTTTTTTTTTTCATGAGATGATCACAAAATTTAATTTGAACCAAAAAAAAAATCTCAAGATCAATTTCAAATCCATTACTTTCAAGCAAATAAAATGAAGATTGATAGATTCAAAAGTTTGAAAGCAACTTGAAAATTGAAAATTGAAAATTGAATTTTGAATTGATGTTCTTTGTGCTTGAGGCAGATTTCAGAGTTTCCAAGCTCTTTGATCTATGAAACATGAGTTTGAACATGACTTACAATTAATCGAAAAGTTTCAGTTAAATTTCCTTGTTTCTTTGTTTAGTGACCTCCACACACACGTGCTTTGGAAATATCATTTTGTTCATCTTTTCGTGATGATTTATTTATTTGTTCTGATTTATTGATTTTATTCATATTTTTGGAAAGTATTTATTTTATTCATCATTTGAATTAATTATTATAAATTAGAAATTCATCGGTTTGAATTTATTAATTATTAATTTTTTTTTTTTTCACATGTGAAAGCCATGCCAGTCCTGAGCGCCAAACTCAACCCATATCAAACCTATATTCATCCAATTCTATATCTATACCTATTCTATACTTACATCTATATTCATTTTAATTCAATTCTATCTCTATGTTTGCAAAAAATTGAATTGAGATCTTTTCATCAATTGAATTGTTCATTGATCAAACTTGAAAAATTTCTTTTGTTTAATAATTCAAAAACTATTAAATTTGTTATTACTATTGAATATTGTTTTAATGAGACAAATTCAGGGTTCTATTTCATCAATTCATTCATCTTTATCATTTTTATCTATTGATCATTTTCTAAGATCCTAACTTATAATATGAATTTATTATAAAGAATTTATTATCTTGATATTTTCAGGGATCTTGTACGTTTTTTTTTTTTTTTAAATAATTGAGATCTCTTTCAATAATTGTTTCAATTTGAATTATAATATAATATAACAATACAAAATAACAAATAAAGGAAAGAATACATTCAGTATTCAATTCAATATTTAAAACTAACGAACTTTAATATTAAAATGACAATAGGTAAAGAAAGAAGGTTAATATGGCTGAACATCAATCTAAGAAAGCTAAAATTGTCAAGGGAAGACTTGATGGAAAAGTTGCAGTTATTACTGGAGCTGGAAGGTAATTAATTCATTTTATTTCTAAACTACTTTAACAAAAACAAAAACTTAATGAAACTATTATTTATCATTTTATAGTGGTATTGGAATGGAAACTTCTTACCTCTTTGCTAGAGAAGGTGCAAAAGTTATTTGTGCTGATGTGAATGAACAAGCTGGAAAACAAGTCGCAGATAAAATTAATGAAATCGAAGGTTCAAAAGTCGCTATTTTTGTTAAAGCTGATGTCTCAAAAGAATCTGAAGTCGCAAACCTTGTTGCAGTTGCTGAAAAGGAATTTGGAAAATTAAACGTTATGTTCAATAATGCAGGAATTATGCATCCAAAAGATGATGATGCTATCTCAACAGAAGAAAAAATCTGGGATTTAACTATGGATATTAATGTTAAAGGTGTTTGGTTTGGTTGTAAACATGCTATTCCAGCAATGAGACGTGCTGGAGGTGGATCTATTATCAATACAGCTTCCTTTGTAGGTATTTTGGGAGCTGCTACCGCTCAATTAGCTTATACTTCATCAAAAGGAGCAGTTTTGGCAATGACTCGTGAATTATCTGTTATTCATGCTCGTGAAAATATTCGTGTTAACTCTTTATGTCCAGGACCCCTTAGAACTCCCCTCTTGATGGACTTTTTGAATACTGAAGAGAAAAAAGAACGTAGATTAGTTCATGTCCCAATGGGACGTTTTGGTGAAGCTAGAGAAATGGCCTATGCTGTTCTTTACCTTGCTTCTGATGAATCTTCATACACAACTGGAACTGACTTCCTTGTTGATGGAGGAATCACTTCAGCTTATGTTACACCTCTTGGAGAAACAAAATCAGTCCCTGTTGCTGAAATCCCAAAATAATAATCATAATATAATATCATTGAAATAATAATAATAAAATCTTTATAGAAACAGAATTCTTTTCGACTTACTGATGTTTCTTTTTCTTTTAAATTTCTGTTGTTGCAAGTTAGTTTGAATCAAAAAAAATTTTTTTTTTTATTTTTTCAAAAGAAATCTGATAATTTACACCCACTCAAACACCTGGTGTCAACCCTTTTGAAATATGAAATATGAAAGCTTTTCTTTATCACTTCAAGAAATTCAACAAATCTTGATCAATCCAAACAAATGATAAATATGAAAAAAAAGGACTTTGGTCGTTTTGAAGGAAATATTTAAAACAATGTTTTAAACATGGAAGAACGACTTTATACAGCTTGTTCGCATGGAAATATTGAAAAAGTTGCAAACTTACTTCAAGACTCACAAATCAACATAAATTGGCAAGATCCTGAATATTCAAGAACATCATTTTATCTTGCTTGTTACTTTGGACACACTGATATTGTGAAATTACTATTAAACGATAATAGAGTTGATATCAATCAAGCTCAAAGTGAGGGCTTTACACCTCTTTGTATTGCTTGTCAAGTAGGATACATTGAGATAGTGAAGTTGTTATTAAATGATGAAAGAATTGATATCAATAAAACAAATAATAATGGAGCAACACCTTTTTTTATTGCTTGTTATTATCAAGAGATTGAAATTGTAGAACTATTATTAAATGACCAAAGAGTTAATATTACTAAAGCAAATAATGATGGTGAAGTACCTTTTTATATTGCTTGTTACAATGGACAAATTGAAATTGTGAAGTTATTATTAAATGATAAAAGAATCAATGTCAATAAAGCAAGGAATAATGGAGAAATACCTTTCGAAATTGCTTGTTCAAATGGATATATCGAAATTGTAAAATTATTATTAAATGATAATAGAGTTTACATTAATCAAGTAAATAATAATGGGGCAACACCTTTTTATAGTGCCTGTTTTTTTGGGAAAATTGAAATTGTGAAACTATTATTGAGTGGTCAAAGAATTGATGTCAATCAAGCAAATAATATTAATGATGAAGTAACGCCTTTTTGGATTGCTTGTGAACATGGACATATCGATATTGTCAAATTATTATTAAATGATCAAAGAATTCAGATTAATAAAGCAAATAATAAAGAAACAACCCCTTTTTATATTGCATGTCAACAAGGACACATTGAAATTGTGAAATTATTATTAAATGACCAAAGAGTTGATATCAAGAAAGCAAAGTGGAAAGGAGAATCGCCTTTATTAATTGCTTGCAAAAAAGGACATATTGATATTGTGAAATTACTATTAAATGATAAAAGAATTGATATCAATAAAGCAGATAATGGAGAGACAGCTTTTTATATTGCTTGTGAAAATGGACATATTGAAATTGTGAAATTATTATTAAATGATAATAGAGTTGATATCAATATAGCAGATTCGAAGGGAAGAGCACCTTTTTATATTGCTTGTTATAACGGACACATTGAAGTTGTAAAATTATTACTAAATAATGAGAGAGTTGATATCAATACAAGAAAAGATGATTCAACACCATTTTATATTGCTTGTGAAAGAGGACATATTGAAATTGTGAAGTTATTATTAGCATGTGGAAGAGAAATAGATATCAATAAAAAAGATAAATATGGAAAAACTGCCCTTGATACTGCAAGAAAAGCAGGAAAAATGAAAATCGTTGAATTAATAAAATTATCCCAAAAGAATCAAAATGAAACAAGAACAAAATTGAGAAAAGAATTTGATTTACCTGGTTAGATTTATTATTTATTGAATTTATTTATTTATTTATTAATAATTAATAATTTTCAATAAAATAATAGAGGAATATACAATTGAAGAGAAGTATATAATTTTTCGAGAATCCATTGAATTTGAAAAAAATGAACAAAATATCTCAATTCTTAAAGAAGCATCATCATTTATTGGAACGGAACCATCTTATTTCTTTCCATTAAATTCAAAATCAAGAGATCAAATTACTCATTTGTTCTTCAAAAATTTACAACTCAATTTAATCCAAAATTCTTTTGAAAATTTCCAAAATTTAATTCATTTGGATTTATCAAGAAATAATCTTACTCAACTACCAATTCAAATTAGTATTTTTCTTTTTTTTTTCTTTCCTTTTTTTTAAAAAAAAACTTTTCTTTTTTCAAATCAAATTGTTAATTTTTTTTTTTTTTTTTGAAACAAATAGGAAATCTGACAAATTTACTAAATCTCAATATTTCAAGCAACAAGTTTGAAACTTTTCCAGTTGAAATTGAAGATTTGATCAACTTGACCCATCTCAATTTCTCATTTAATAACATTTCAACCATTTCAAATCAAATTGGTAACTCTTTCTTATTCAAACTATTTTTTTTTAATTTCTTAAGGAAAACATTTTTTTCTAAATAAATAAATGATAGAACAATTTTCGAAGTTGGAAGTATTAAATGGATCATTTAATCAAATTAATGGATTCCCTGGTGTTTTAACAAAATTGAATCAAATCAAAGAAATAAATCTTGAAGGTTTTTATTTCTTGGATTGACTTTTTGGAATACAATAAATGAATTAAAATAAAATAAAATAATAAAATTTAGGAAATCAATTAACAAACCAAGGAAATCAAATTTCTCAATTTATTCAATCTTGTAATTCAATTCAAAGTTTATTGTACTTCTTTTTTTTTTTTTTTTTTTTTTTTTTGATTTTTTTTTTTTTCTTTTTTTTTTTTTTTTTTTTTTTTTTTTGACATTCTTTTCTTTCCATTTACTTTTTATAACCAAACAACTGAAATGGATAATCAAATAGGCTATATGGGAATCCACTTACATCCCAAGATATTGATCCAATTATTCAAACTCTCATGATATCTGATAAAATGAATTTGGAATCTATCAAGTTTTTTTTTTTTTTTTTTTTTTTTTTTTTTAAATGAAATATCTAAATTTCTAATATTTTATAATTTGAATAGAATTCATAGACTTGGATATAATGACAAAAAAATTAAAGTGTCAACTAAAAAAGGATTAGAAACACTTCCAATTGAAATTCAATCAAAATCAAGTCAAGAAATTATTGATTATATTATTGATTTACTTCAATCATCAAAACCAATTTATAGAACAAAATTAATGATAGTTGGATATGAAAGAATTGGAAAAACAACATTATTGGATTGTTTACTTCCATTAACTGGATATCTTTATTATACTAAAAATAATAAACAAAAAAAATATTGGTTTAAATTCCAAGGAAAGTATTTGCATAGATTTAAAGATGAATCAGAAAATGAATTAATTGATGAAATTGTTTTGGAAAATAAACAATGGAAATTGAATATTTTATCAAATATGGATAAGATGAAGAAGAAGATTGAAGATAAAGAATATTTTGGATTTGAATTAATTAGAGATATTAAACCAAAAAGAAGAATTGAATATTATTGTGAAAATGAAGAAGAGAGAAATAAATGGATTGATAAATTGAATAGATTAATTGAAAATAAATCAACTCATGGAATTGATATTCAAAATCATAAAATTAAACCAAAAGGAAAAGAAAATGAATTGGATATTTCAGTTTGGGATTTTGCAGGACAACATGAATATTATAATAATCATCATCATTTTTTATCAACAAGATCAATATTTTTAGTTTGTTGGAAAATAAATGAAGGAGAAAAAGGATTAGAAGGTTTGAAATTTTGGTTGAAATCACTTAAATTTCATTTGGGTAATGATAATTTGGATAAAAACACAAATAAACCATTATTTTCAATATTTATTGTTGGAACTCATTTGGATCATTATTCAGTTAATCAAGATGAACAAAGTGTGAAAGAAAGAAAAGAAAAAGTTCAAGAAATTTTAAGAGAATTGAATATTAAATTTGGAATTGAAATAATTGAAGTGAGTTCAATGAATCTTGAGAATATTGAAGATTTGCAAGAGAAAATATGGGATACAATTTCAAATCATTCATATATGGGTGAAAGAGTCCCAAGTAGTTATTTGACAATTAATGATGAAATTCAACAAATGAAACAAGATTTTGGAATGAAAAAAGATCAAGATGAAAAAGAAAAAGAAATTCCAATAATTGAAATAATTAAATTTCAAGAAAAATTAAAATTAAAAGGAAATTTCAATATGGAATTGATAAGAAGATCATTAAACTTATTGGCAATGTGGGGAGAATGTGGATATTTTGGAGAATCAAATAAATTATTTGATATTTTAATTTATCAACTCAAATTTTTAACAAAACAAGTGATGGCACAATTATTTAGACCTGAATATAAAAAATATTTTGAAAATGGAATTCTTGAACATCAAAATTTGAAAAAAATTTGGAAGAGTTATTCAAATGAATTAATTGAACAAATATTTGAATTGATGGAAAAATTTGAAGTTTGTTTTAGACTCAAAGAAGATCAAAAGATGAATCAAGATGGAAATGAGAAAATGGAAGATTTCTTTGAAGAAAAAAGTATTATTCCAAATTATTTGGAAATGAAAACAAAAGAAGAAATTGAAGAATATTTTCCAAATGAATGTCCAAATTGGATGATTGAAAAATCAAGAATCTTAAAATTTGAAGTGATTCCTCAAGAATTAATTAGTCAAATCTTGATAAAAGTTCAATCAATAAGTCAAGAACATTTAATTTGGAGAAATGGAATTTATTTTGATGAAGGAGTTCAACTTAAATGTTTATTAATTTGTTCAATTGAATTGAATCAATTGGAAATTAAAATTAGAGGAATTAATTTTGGAATTATGAAAGATTTTATTGAGAAAATAATTAAATTAATCAATGAAACATTACAAAAATATTCAAATGTTTCATATCAACAAGGATTAATTTCAATTCAAACTCAAAATTTTGTACTGATCAAAGACATTAAAAAATATTTAAACATTTCAATTAAAAATCGAGCAAAAGAACAAATTGAATTATTGAATCGTTCATGTTTATTCCAATCTCAAGATGAATTAGGTTTCTTTTCTTTTCTTTTCTTTTCTTTTCTTTCTTTCTTTTACATTAAAATTGAAAATGAAATCAATAATAAATAAATAATAAATAAATTGAAATAAACCAAAATAGAAAAAGAGAAAGAAAATAATGAATGGTGGACATGGAAAGTAGATTCAAAATGGGAATTAATTGAAACAGAATTAACAAAATTTAAAAGGATTCAAATAACACCAAATGATACAGAATATTATCGAAAACTTGAATATTTATCAATTAAAATGGAATTTGAAATCAAAGATTTTAAACAAATATTTGCAATTGATAATAGTGAACTTAGAAAAGCCTTTTCAATTTATAGAAAGAATACATTGGCAAAACAAAAAGAATCTCCTAAATTATTCAATCAAAATTGGAAAGAAAAAACATATTCAGATCAAAGACAACAATTTCATAATTATTTGGATGATCTCCAAAACAAGTTTAATGAACTTCAATCTCCTGATCAAGTATTATTTTATTTTATTTTATTTTATTTTATTTTTATTCCCATCATCCAATTTGCTGAGATGAAATAATTAAATAGCTTAAAGTGATTCCAGTATTTCAAGGAGTAAAAAAAGAAGTGGTAAATAAAATTTGTCATCAAGGATTTGGAACTGCATGTGTATTGGATGAAGGTTTTTATGGAAAAGGTTCTTTTCTTATTTATTATTTTCTTATTTATTTATTTAAAATTAGGGATCTATTTTACATCAAAATTGGATTATGCTATGAAATATAGTGAAGATGAAATTGTTATATTATCACTTTTGATTTTAGGAAATAGTTTCCCAATTACAGAACATCCATTTGAAATATATAAAAATGGAAATGTTATTTTGGAAATTTCCTCTCAAAAGGTTGAAAGTCAAAATAAAAGAAGAAATAGAAAGAATGAAAACAAAAATGAACCAAAACTAAAACCAAAACTCAGTCAATTTGGATTTTATGGCAAACCATTACAACAAGGTTATCAATCACATTTCACTCTTGGTTAATTTTCTTTTTCTTTTTCTTTTTCTTTTTCTTTTCTATTTCATGTTTTCTTTTTCTTTTTCTTTTTCTTTTTATTTTTCAAAAACTAACCGTTAAACAAATTTGTAATTTAGTGAATGGAAGAGATATCAACACCGCCTTTCCAATTGAAAATCAAATTGATTTCGAAACAAGAGATGAATTTGTTGTTTTCCAAGATGCTCAAGTCCTTCCACTCTTTGTACTTTCAAAGCAAAACAATCTATTATAGTTTTCAGGTTTCAATGATATTCATTTTTTTTTCTTCTTATGTCTGCCAAGTAAATAGATAAAAACACTGGATAAAAAATTGACTTTTTTATTTATTTATTTATTTATTTATTTTTACTTTATTCTAGTTGGTCTACAGATTGTATAAATATAAACAATTAAATTCTTAGTTCATAATTAACAAATATTTGACGATTTGAACAAGTGTTTGAAGAACTTAAGGAAAAAATGAAAAACATGTTTTAAATATAAAAGAACAGAAAAATAATGCATTCAATATATTGATTATCTCAAAATTCTTTTTTTGTTGCATCTCAATCAAAAGAACTACAACTTCCCTTAGCGAAGAAAAAATTACATTGAGAGAAAGGTTTATGGGTCTAAAACTAACTGATTCTCTCAGAGATAGTGGACATTGTAGTTTACTCTTATAGATTTTTACCTCCTTAATTTTAGCAGAGAAACTGTTTTTAAAAAGAACTTATCTAACCGGACCATTAAACTCAATAGACAAGGCTGTATCCAATTAATAGAAAATGTTTCAGATTTTTTGCATTCCTAACTATGAACAAAAGGTACATATTTTACTGGGACCATTAAACCTAATCGACATGAAAATACCAACTTAAAAGCGGAGTAGATCTTATAATGCCATCACACTAAAACAACTAAAGAGGTGGTGCTTGCCTTGTTTTTTTTTTTTTAAAAAAAATTAATGTTAAAAAGAAAAAATTGAGGAAAGTAGAAAAGAAGAAAAAAAGCAAACAAACAAGATATCTACTCAATGAGACGAACAAACAAGGACATGGACAAAAATCTCTTCCATTGATTTCATCCGAAGTATATATCGAACCAGCCCATCTTGAATAATAATAATATGAATTAGAATAAAGAATCGTTCACAGTTAGTGCCATCAGACATTCGTCTCGAATAACTCCATCATTACTTTTATGATCCATTCCAATTTGCTTCAATACAATCATATCCAAAGAAAGTTGAAGATGGTCTTCGAAACGAGAATTTATGGATAGGATTTGTTGGGCTGGTTCGATATATACTTCAACACATTGCCATTTATTGAAAGCAAAAATCTTAACATGGTTTGTGAGCTATCTTCAACCATCGAATTCTAATTGAAATTCCCTCTATTCAAATGAAGAAGATGCAGTGATTCCGTGATTGTTCCCATAAAGTCATCCTTTCTAGTAAAACCCAAATTTCATACAACCCTATCAGCTCCATTCAACAACAAATAATGCCACTACTCCACAGAGCCAATACTATTCGTCCCAAAGATTTTCTGATGAAAATCGTAAATCAGAGCTTCTTAAAGATTTAAAAAAATTATGTTAATGAAAATGCAAAGCATGCTATCAAAGTGTTATTCGGAGATGAGATCCTCTAAAACAAGAAGTAGAGGAGGCACTTTCTCTCTCTCTGCTCTTCTTTTGCTAACTTTTCTTCTTCTTCTTCAATAAATCTTTTTAAATCCTTTGCAAATATTCTCCCCTTCCTCCTTGCGAAATGACAATTCAATCCGAACTGCTTGAAATTCAATATCTATTTTTTTTTAAAAAAAGTTTTTTAATTTTAATTTTTTTTTTTTTTTTTAAAAAAAAAAAGATACCTT
>Ga0209960_1004222_pt1 | contig 11234 bp, 15 predicted proteins | sample ThiBiot_500_plan_2_FD_183947 | JGI IMG/M metagenome (GOLD analysis project Ga0209960, IMG submission 183947) | Wastewater bioreactor microbial communities from Cape Town, South Africa - Thiocy_expt_500_plan (SPAdes) | ecosystem: Engineered > Bioreactor > Thiocyanate-remediating >... | reverse complement strand
GGACATTCGTTCTGGTTGGTGCATGCCAGGCCAACAACATTGACGCCGCAGCAGGTTTGCACGTTGGCTTCGTAGTCGCAGTCTACCGTGTTGCTCGAAGCGCTGATCGAATTCAACAAGCATTCGCCCGCCTCCGTCGAATTGGCATTACCCGCTATGCTGGCAGCGCACGTTACCGCGCGTTGCGAACACACGAGACCGCTGGCAGGAGTGGAGATGCACGTGTAGCCCGCGTCGAAGGTTGCTACGGTGCAGATGGCAGTGGGTGCTGGGGCCACGGGTGCTACGGGGGGCGTTACGGGGGGTGTCACGGGGGGCGCAATAGGTGCAACGGGGACAGTTCCAGAACAGCAAAATTGTACGGCCGTCAAAAACGGGCATGGTCCCAGCGAAGTAGGCAAGCCGGCTACCGCATTGATAGTGCAGGCATCGAGCGTGTCGTTGGCCGTAAAGCTGCCTGATTCTTCGCAAAATGTGTAAACGTCGCTGCATTGCGCGCAGCCGCTACCGCAATCCGTCTGACATTGTAGCAACAGTCCAGCAATTTGATTTTCGTTCGTGCAATCGTACACTGGCGGAGGCGTGACGGGCGGTGTGAACGGCGGTGTCACGGGTGGTGCTACGGGTGTAGGCGGATCGAGACACGTTCTGTTTTCGGCGCTGCAACCGCCGAGCGTGCAGAGACTGGTTGTTTGGCACACGCTGTCCACGCATTCTAAACAGTAGGCTACGCTACCCACGCTGCATTCCACTGCACATTCTTCTGTTATGGTACATGCTGCACCTGCATTGCAAGTGATGGGCGGTCCGGGAGGTGCTACAGGAGGCGTGACGGGAGGCGTGACGGGCGGCGTCACGGGCGGCGTCACGGGCGGCGTCACGGGCGGCGTCACGGGTGGCTCAACCGGCGGTGCTATAGGTGGACCGGGTGGTGTAGGACAACCACTGCACCTGCAATTGCAGCCTGCTGACACCAGCGGCGACAATAGCAGCAGTAACGAACAAAGCAATGCTAGAGTCATTAGTGTGTGTGTGTATGTGATGCGTTGCCAAATCGTAGTGGTACTAAAGTTAAATGAACTATAGTGATTTTCAAAACGTTGTACAAGCGAATGATGATCTTTTATTGCAACCATTACATCTTTACTATATTTAGACAAGATTACTATATATAGTAGTAATATATATATATCTAATTAGGTATAGATGATAGGATATACCAATGCTGACAATAAATATGAACAAATTTATTTTGTGCGTTGCTTCTTGCGCTCAACACTGGTACTATTGGCATCGTCGTCGTCGTCGTCTTTCTCATCGCGTTTGCGCTTGGGCGGTTTCAATTTAGTAATGCGATGCTTCAAATCGTCTAGGGACCAACTGTTGTTTTTGAGTAGCGTAGCTACAATGCGCGCGTCGAAGGTCGCGTCGTCCTTCTCGCATTCCAGATGATCGGCAATGTCTTTATCAGTGTTAGCGCCGTACATCATTACGCACAGCGTGCGACCCAAATTTTTGTAAAAGGCAGCTACGCAGTCCGTGCAATAGGTGACTTCCCAAATTTGAATGGGCCGCATTTCGTCGAGGTCGAGACGGAATACGTCGTAGCACTTGGTACACTCCCAAGTGTTCTCGTCGCAGTCGTCGCAGTCGCAGTGACCGTCGTGGTTAAGGCTAGCGTCAGAAGACTGAGACATGTGGTGTTGCGTGCAGTAGCAGTGAATAGAATGAATGCAGTTACAGCGCTGCTTTATGTGTGCAAGCACGTGACCAGCGCAGCCCACGTGCACTACCCTGATTGATCCGGACAAGAGAAAACTCACGCGCAAGTGGACACAGTAGCCAATCTATTTGGTGCAAAATTCCTTTATTTAATTGTAATGGTATTGACAGCCCTTATTGTACAACGGACCACCCATCGCACACGTACACCGTTAGCGAGCGGTGCAGCGTGCGATGGGAAGGCATGGCCACTTATTACGTGCGTCTATTATTGCGATTTGTTTATTCGTTACACCCTAAAAACCAATGGGTGGTTTTTTTTTTATTGAGCGGAGACGGGGCGAGGCTGAACCATAATGTAGATGGGGTGATTTGCAGACAACTTTGTAGGCACGGGGGCAGTAGCATGTTGAACAGTTGCAACAGGCTGCGAGACCCTCGGTCTGCGTGTTGCAACGGTGCGCGGCGCTTTAAAGTAGTATTCGAGCGCAAAGGCAATGAGACCCACGGATAGCAACCAGATGCGCGCACCAAAGAGCAGCACCATGAAGGAGGTGGGCAAAAAGACGTACAAAAAGAAGTTGGCCCAAAATACGAGGGCTGGTGAAATAGAGGTAGCGGCTGTGAGGTAGTTGATGGCTTCCATGATAAAGTGGTTTTGCAGGTAGGCAGGTGTGGTGTTGTGTTGCTGCGATGAATGAAAGTGTTGCAGCACAGCACCCTGCTTTTATGGTTGCAGCACCCCACGTGATTTTACCCTGCAAGATTCACACATACCACGTGCACTGTCACGTGCTGTGTTACACACGAGTTTGCTCCTTGTACCTTTTTCTCTATTACTACATCTTTACTATATATAGATAATATATAAATATAGTAATAATGTAGGTATAGAAGAAAAGAGAGAGAGAGCGCGGCCAATGCATTCAATAAAAGTGTGAATTATTTATTTCTTTTCAAGACACGTCTTCTTTTGTGGGGGTTGTTCCGCGGGTTCTTCTTCGGCCTTGCGCTTAGCGAAATGCGCGAACACCTGCCGCATCTGTTCGCGCTCCACCTTGTGCTTTTTGAGCAGGGTGTATACAATACGCATGTCAAAGTTGAACTGGTTGTCCTTGACCACCTTTTGCAAAACGGCACGCTGCGTGTTCTCGCCATAGATGGCCTCACATAGTTCTTGGCCCAGGTGCTTGTAGAATTTGGGCAGGCAATCTTCGCAGTAGGTGCCCTCCCACAATTCAATCTTGTCGTGCAAGTCGATGACGCGCACAGAACCGCAGCCATCGCAGCCAAAGCGAAACTGGCTGCAAAATTCGCATAGGCATTCCTCATCGCAACTGGCTTCGCCTTCCTGGCTGCTATCGCTCTCGTGACTATTGTTGCTCTCTTGTTGTGACATGTCGATGCTGCTGACTTGAAGTGCTAATGCGCAGCGTGCACGCTACTTTTATGCATAGATCACGTGACTGCAACCAGGGTTCTGCCCACGTGCGCAGTGAGTTATCGCCTGTTTTCGTGTAAAACTGTCACATTTATTAATTGGACACACGACGCCGTTTAATTAGTACTGCTGCACTAGATTCTTCAATGCTGTCAGAATCAGCGTCGTCTGCACGTTTACGTTTCAATTGAGAAACGGCTTGCTGCAAGTCGCGCGCATGCAGATCAAAGTGCTCCATGATTCCTGCTGCAATGCGCAGTGCCACCGCACGATCATTGCCCACGTGCTGTAGGTAGCTTTCGTACCGCCCGTTGTAGGCGAGACTGCACAGCGACATACCAATGTGTTTGTAAAACTTGCTGGCGCAGTCCTCGCAGTAGGCTACGTCTTGCCACACGTACTTGTCGAACTCGTCTTCGTGGCGACGTTCGCTGCAAATGTCGCACGTGTAGCAGCGCTTTTCGCAGTAATCGCAGTCGCAATCGGTATCGTGCACGCTGTGCTCGCTCGCGCTGCACTCGGACAAGGATCGATCGTCGCCCATTTGTGGTGTCCGTATACGGTGATTTGGGTATTAATGCCAAACACGCGCGCGCTAAAAGTGTTTGGCGCATCTACCAGGGCAAGAAAAGTCACGTGCGCGCAACAGTCTACTTCTTGCCTAAGTTCTGTCATTCAAAATTTTCCAGTGGATAATTAGACACTAGTAAACATGCCACGAGGTACGCGTGCCAATAAGCGGATATGTAATTTGCGAGGTGATGTGGCCTACCACTGCGTACAGTTGCTAAATTGGATCGACCTGGTGGTACTGGCGCGGTGCAACAAAGAATTGCACGGTCTTGCAAGCAAACGCCTGGCCAAGGCCAAACTAGCGTTTTTGGTGCAGGAACGGCGTTGCATCGCACGTCCGCCGAGCACGTACACCAACGATGTGGTGCTCAACAATCGGCAGGTCATGTTGGCTTCGCGACTGTACTTTGGCAACTACAACAGCAACTTTGGCTGGAACAGCGACGATAGCGAGCTGCACATTATGTGGGTTCCCGACTGCGACACCGCTCCCGTCACTTCGCTGATGAACATTAGCTATCACGATCTGGTGTTATTTTACGTATCGTACGTAGACACGATCGACGATGCGGTAGCTACTCAGTACAATTACCGCGTTACTCAATTCTTCACCAACAAGGACACTTACAACATTTACTACCAAGCGCGTGTAGCCAGGGTGCGCCAACTGCGCAAAGTCAAAGTCATCAGCATATGGCGTTTGAAAAGCGGCACGGACGCCATGTTGTGGCAATAACAATAAAGCTAGCGTGACATTTCGCAACACGTGTCGATATTTGTCAATCAGGGCTGCATTCTATTCTTTTGGAAGCGAATGTGCGGCTACAAAAGTGCTGCGCTGTGTGCTGCTTCTTTTACGCACAACTACACAACTGAACACCACACGCGCGCATTAAATGGACTTCTTCACCTCACCTATGGGCCTAATGTACCTCGGGATACTAGCCTGGTCGCTGCTCTACTACGTCGTGCTGCCCGTCGTCATTTTGGCCGCCATCTTTCACCAAAGCATTTTTGGCGGCCTCATCACTTATGTAGTGGGCATGTGTTATCCGCATCGCGGACTGCACATGGCCCTGAACCAGGCCGAACCGCCGCTACACGCACGTAGCGAAGCGGCTGTCAGCGCCAAATAAATAAACGTGGCATTTTATTGATTCTGTACATGCAGCGTCAGCTTTTCCAATTTGTCGCCGGCCAGCGTGGCGGCCTGTGGTGTAAAGTTGTAAATGTCGTATGCGTTGCCACCATAGGTTGCGTGCAACGCGTACAGCTTGCCGTTCAGCGAGATAGGATCGCTGACGAGGGCAAAGGTGTATTGCCAATAGTTTAGATAGTTAAAGATGGGCGTCGCCGCACGCCGTTCGATCCAGTCGCGCAACGCGTCGTGCGGCACATCTGGTGTATTTGACACGTCAATGGCCAGTGTGCATGTTGATAGGTGTACATCTATTGTGGTATTCATGTTGATGACTGCTGCTTAAATGAAGTGCGTAGCATGTTCGTATTTAAGATGCAAGGCACGTGCGCATAACAAAGCACGTACAAGTTTCTGCTTTTTATTGTTATGTAATCAGTTATACATGTACTGTAACGCTTGTAACTTTCAAGCGATTGACGGTTTCAAACGTGTCTGCCAATAGACGTTCCGTTACTTCTGCTGCAACATCGCGCCAGTTCTCGGGCTGTAGCCAATGTGTAACGTATCCTGTCCATATGTGTGTCGATAATGTTTCCGTGTGATCTTTGCCATACATTTTGCCTGAAACTACTACATGGACACACATATTTGTAGCGGCACCAATGTGTTGTAACAGTTGTTGTGGCATGTTGACAGTAGTAAATAAAAATGACCGATTGTTACATTTAATTACAACACTGCCCTGACAGAGGCACGTGGTACTTGTGCGTAAATGTGATCGCAAGTTAGAAAACATCTATTTTTACACGCCGTATGTCTATAGTGAGCGTACACATTACGAGTGCTTTTGGCTACGCTGTAGTGTGTATCGCTGTGCAGCCCCAATGACGCTAAACTATTTGTCCGTGTACGCCAATTACAGTCGGTGAATAGCAAGAATAGCTTTTACAAGCTGCCGTACTTCTGCAGGATGTGCGGCTAGCTCTGTGGCCGTGTTCATGGTTTGTGTGTGTGTGCGTGTCGCTTGCAATTAAAAAATGCTTTAGTGCGAGGTACGCTACAGCTCTGTTCTACTATTTAAAAACATGTAATAGCTTATACAATTTTACTGTACTTAGCCAGAACAATATCTTCTCTATTTCTACCATTATTACTATATTAAGATATAATATCTATATATGTATATTATGACTATATATAGTAAAGAAGTAGTATAATAAACAAAAAGATAACATGCAGCATAGTATTTTGCAAACTTGTGTATCAGTGCATGCATGTATCATCTCACTTGGCTACTTCCTTTGCTTCTCGTGGCAGCAGTTCTATTAGCATTCGCACTAGCAGCTATGCTGGTGCGCTGGCTCTACTACAAAGGTGTGCTGCGCGTACCTCAACAGGGTGCTTACAAACCCAAACCGCGCGTCAAGCGTCATCGCGTGTTTCAGCGCATGCGCCAAAAGAAAATGTACAGCAGCTAATTCACTTGTGTTGTCAGGCTGGCTGCCGACTCCCGTGCAGCAGAGCAATCGCAAGAAACGGCTGCGCTCGAAACAAGTCAAGCACGGCGCTTACGAAGGCAAAGTGCCACTCTTGGACAATTGACCTACTGCGCTTATAGCAAATAGCTGCACACGCTACTAAAATAAAATAACCACTGATAACCGCAAAGCGTGTTATTTTTTATTCAATTTGTAAATGTGCAAGTACAAAATGCAGTTACCGCGCGGCACAGTATTCGGATCGCAGGTGCGCGCGTGTTCTTGCAACAAGGTATACGCGCGCGTATTGACGACGGCGCTGTTGTCCTCGTAACCACCGTAACAAATGACGGGCGATACCTTCTCAATGCCCGAGTCCACCACGATCTTGTCGCAAAGGCGGTTGTCTTCGCGGTGCCACGCACCCTGCAGCAACTCCGTAATGTAGGGCTTGTAATCCGTGTATTTGTAGGTTCTGCGCGGCTTGACGTGCCACACCGAGCCATCGTGGTGTAAAAAATAAAAGTATTGCCTGTGTTCGTAATACGAAATGCGCGCTTCTAACGCGGGTGGACTCCACGCTTCATCTGCGCGTGCTACGCGGACGAGCTTGTAGCGCGGAGAAGATTCGTCCACCAAGTAGTTGACAAGGGTAGTAAAAGGGATGCTTGGCGCAGCGTCGGTAGCCATGTGTGCTGTTCGTATTGTTAGTGAATGAACAAATACAACAGCACAGCAAATTTATGTCGAAACCAGCGCACGTGCACCGTGCCCTGGTGCAAAGCAGGGTTTATTTGTGAATTGTCACATGGGTTCCCTTGCTAGGAATTGTAATGGGCAATGACGGCTGTTGCAGCACTGCTTTTGGTTTTCGCTGCACAAATTCTGCGCGGCGTTTCTGCAACTGTGCCAAATAGCGATGCAATTCTTGATCTTCCTGCACGAGATAGGTCGTTATGCCTTGTTCTTTGCCTTGCGCATCGCACGTGCGTACGATAACCATTGTAATGCTGTCGTCTTCTTTGCGTACATGTGCCATAGCGTGTCGTGGTGTTGTGCTGCTCTAATGTCAAATAGACTGAGCCCACACGCTATGACACTTTTTTATGCGCAACGTGATAGCTTACCAGGGCAGAAGAACACGTGCAATTACACATTACTTAATTTTTTTTAGCTAACATTGCACGTTCAATTTATTCTAAATACCGGTGCTACATATTTGGGCGCATTGATTGCCACCGCATCAAAGGCGGTGTGCGTGCCTTTGGCAAGAAGACCATCCCAGCAAGGACGAGCCAACGGCGGACTTTCTCGTGCAAAGAACCACGTGTGGTTCGTAGTAGTAGGTGGTGGTAGTGGCGGCGCAGGTTTGTGCGTGCGAAACACGGGGTAGATCACTTCGATATTAGATGCAGCTGCTACTTCTTCTTCGTGCACAATCTGCTCTGCAATTTGGTGCACTTCGTCTTCATAGACAGGATCCATGTTCGTTACGCTTGCTGCTTGTTGTGGTGTTGTATTGGTTAGATGCTATGCGATTAACCACGCTATTTAACTTGTCTCTGCCAGGGCAAGAAGGACACGTGATGTGTTCGCTTGTGCACGCGTCACGTGTCCTCATCCTGCTATACGCGAGTTTAGCTTCAACGCCCTTTATTAAATGCACATAGTACAAGCGTCCAAGTGCCTCAGTCGTCGTACGATTCTTGTGACACATCGGTATTGTAGTAATTGGCAGGGATAGCTACCGTTTCTACACTATCTGCTGCGATCATAGCTGCGAGGCTTTCAGCATTGCCTTCGTCAAAGGGACTATCATAAGTAGTAGTGGGGTCGTCGTCATCATCTACTTCGCCTGCGTAGCGTGCTCTACGCCAACGAGATCTGCGTTCTTCTACTACCATGCGCTTCAGTCTACGGCCAAGTGCCATGCAGGGTGAAGCCATATTGACGCGCAAAGGAATGGGGAACACTGCACTGCTGGCTACACGGTAACCTACTGTACCTACTAGACGCAAGCGCGTGTCTACTACGCGTTTCAGGTTTGTCCACTTGCCCATGGGCATGCTGCCACCATCGTGATAAGCAGGACTAATGTTGGTGCGTGCAAATGTCTCGGCTTCGCTGGGATTGGACAGGTTGAACAACTGTGGCGGCGGGTACAGCATTTCGGGATATGCGGTGCGCATGCTGGGATGGTTCATAATGCGCATGGCCTCCACAATGTGATCTCGTGTCACTTGCACGTCGCGCGGATCGGTAAATGCACCGTAATCAATGAACACCGTTGCATTGGCGTCAGGCCCGCTCCACGTAATGCTGCCACGTGATTTAATGTCGTGCGTTTGCAATTCGACCAGTGCAACAGTATCGCGACCGGGAAACAGAGGCGCTGTCAATTGACTGACGGAAATAGCCCACTTGTTGCGTGCAGCTGGGTCGCTTACGATCGGACCAAATCCTGTCATGCCGGCTGTGAATTCAAAGTCGGGAATGGTGGGCATAATTTTAAGCGTTTCGTTCACGCTCATAATGAGGCGTGCATTCCAGTGGCTCCACACTTTCTTGCCAATGTTAGGATTGTGCAACCGAAGCGGACGATTCCATTGCCGCAAGATCCGCGCGTCGTAGATGCCGCTGTTGGCTGCAAATCTGGCATCGCCTTCTGTACCCATGCACGAAAACAGTTCGCCGCGGTGCTTCTTCAGATAGACGCGTTCGCCGGTACGCAGGTCGGTGGCCCACACACCGTGCACTACGTTGCGCCAGCCACGCAGATCGGCGTAGTCGGCACGCATTTCAGATAGCACGAGCAAATTGGGGAAGGGCGTGTTGCCTGCGTAATCTTCTACGTAGCGGTGTCCAGGACTAGTACGGTTCAACAAGTAGGGATTGTCTGTCAGATTGCGTGGTTTCATGCAGAAGAACGTGCCGTCAGAACCGAGAATATTGCCGTTGAGCATGTTAGGATTAGCGTAGTAGCCGCTGGCTTCGAATGCAGTACGTGCGTATTGTTTGATGGGTGGTTGCAAAAAGTCGAAAATGGGAATGCGCGTGATGCCAATTTCCGTGGCAATTGCATCAAAGTCCTGCTTCCACTCATTCCACTTGAGTGTAGAAATGTCCAAGTCTTCGTCGATCAATTTTTTGGTAGGCACGCGATGACCGCCCGTGTTGGTCTTGGGACCACCACCTACCATCTTAGGATAGCCGGTAATGGGACTTCTTCCCGGCGTAATCGTCACGGGTGGCACTTTGGTATAGTCGATCGTCATCGTCGTGAGCTGCGGTTGATTCACCATCTGAATATCGCGAATGGTGCCCAACACATTGCCGTTGACCAGATAAGTGCCTGTAACCATGTTGATGGCATCTGCAGCGGTGTACGGCCAGGGAATGCCAGGTGGAATGGTCAAGTCTTTGGCTTTCTTGCCCATGTCTACCGCGCAAATGCGCAAGTGCGGAAATTCTTGCGCCAACGATGCCAAATAAGAACCGACTGCACCAATACCCAGAATGATATCGTCGCAGTGAATGACGCGTGCTTGCTGCTGTTGCGATCCGCCGGAAGCACTAGCAGTTTCGGCAGCGTGCACTATGTATTGACTAGCTATGAGCAACACTTCGATCAGAACGAATGTGCGGCGACGACTAAACAAAGCGTTGCGATAAGAAATCATGGCACGCAAGTGTCTCGTGTGGTACTGTCTATCGAAAAAATATGCAAATTGACTGATTTGTTGCAAAAAATTGCACAAAAGTAAGGGCAACTTTGTGAATTCTTTAATTAACTGCTACATATTACTGGATAAATTATATACAGTACTTTCCTTATAAGAAAAATCTAGCGTACTGTAAAATATCGCGACTACCGCTGTTTTCGCGCGGCGGCAAGTAACGCTCAGCAAGTCTATATCTGCGGCGTACGTAATCTCTTTCATCGTCGCTCAATTGACTCCAATAACGATCGGCCGGTGCCCAAAACTGATCAGGACTGCGGCTTCTAATCATACGTGAAATAGGATCATTTAGGGCTGACAAGCGATTGTGTTCACGCAAGAAGCGTTCTACATTGCCCATCTGTGCAGCTATTACAAAACAAAAATTAAATAGTGACACACTAGACGCTACATCTCTTTTGCATTATTACACCATTTTTACTATATAAGTATATTATTACTATAAAAGGAGATAATAACTAAATATAGTAAAGATGTAGATAATACAACAAAGAGGAACAGTAGCACTATTTCTCATTAGTTGTGTACCAGATGAATTCGGAAAGCGACTACAGCGATGCATTGTTGCGTGCACGCGCTACGGAGCGGTGCAGGTGGGACAGTAGCTACAAACGCAATTGGGCGCGTATACCGCAAGACCACTTTTTGGTGTGGGACAAGCAATGGTTGCCCGACAAGATTGAACAACTACGCAAGGCATACCCGGAACAAGCGAGCGTGGAAGCTACCGCTACGCTCGCAAACGCTAGTCAGATAGATGCGTGCGAACAGGGCTTTATGTACAAGCACATCCATGCACGTTATCACGTACGCGGCACTCTCGCACTCGGCACGGAAATCAACGAAGTGATAGGCGTATGCACCGATGGTTACTTGCCTTACGTGACCGACAGCGACTTGTGGTCTACCTGTCACAGCATTCTGTACTCGATGCTGCTGCTGGAAGTGCCGCACATTATGCATCACGAATGTCTGACCATTGCTTTTTGCAACGTGCCCATGTTAAAATAAAATCACGTGCTTCTCTAGCGCAGGGTACAGCGCTTTAGACAATTTGGTTGTGCAAGCTGTTTATTGTTAACAAGTTATAGCCACACATCACCATGACTGACAACGCAACCAGTGTGCAGACGTCGGCT
>Ga0209960_1004220_pt1 | contig 11240 bp, 14 predicted proteins | sample ThiBiot_500_plan_2_FD_183947 | JGI IMG/M metagenome (GOLD analysis project Ga0209960, IMG submission 183947) | Wastewater bioreactor microbial communities from Cape Town, South Africa - Thiocy_expt_500_plan (SPAdes) | ecosystem: Engineered > Bioreactor > Thiocyanate-remediating >... | reverse complement strand
AATGCCTATCAACTCGCTTTAGATAGCGGTTATGAGGCTCGCGACATTAATATTATTATGTCTCAGGCATCGATGGACCGTTATGCGATTGATAAGGATGATAATTTATCACCGACCTCTGCAGGCACTATGATTGGTACTGGCGGAGCCATTGGCGGTTCTGTAGGTGGAATCCTTGGCGCAATTGCAGCGTTAGGCACGAATGTGTTTTTCCCCGCTCTGGGTTTAATTATCGCCGGACCTTTAGCAGGAATCGTCTCGGGAACCCTAATGGGCACCCTTCTTGGTTTAAATATTTCCGAAATCCAAGCACAGGATTATCAAGATCAAATTGATAAAGGCGCTATTATTTTAACCCTGGAGAAAAAAGAAGGTAATTCTTTAGAGTCTCAATGGCGCGCATTAGAACAAAAAAGTAAAGCCCTCGTTACTGATTGAGTCAACGCCTAGTTTTTATCTTGCCATCTCATTGTTTAACTCGTATTACAGGAGATAAATCATGACCCATTCTAACCAACAGCAACCTCCACAACATCAATCTCATCAACCCGGTATAGAAAAAGAGATGAATCCTCGTCCTATTTATCTGGATCCTAACTACCAATCAAGTAATAAATTAGCAGGGAAAACTGCGCTCATTACTGGAGCTGATAGTGGAATTGGCCGCGCTGTCGCTTGCCTTTTTGCCAAAGAAGGCGCAAATGTATTCGTTCATTATCTCGACGAAGAAGAAGATGCTCAGGAAACGAAACGTGTTATTGAAAATATGGGCCGTACTTGCTGGCTCTATTCAGCAGATTTGCAGGAATATGATGCCTGTAAAAAACTTTGTGAAGACGCAATAAAACAATACGGCTCCATCGACATTCTGGTTAATAATATTGCTGTACAGTATCCTCAGGAACGTATTGAAGATATTAGTTGTGAACAAATGGAAAAGACATTTAAAACTAATTTTTTTCAACGTTCTATATGACCAAAGCGCTCCTACCCCACCTGAGTAAAGGGGCGGTGATTATCAACTCGACATCAGTTACTGCCTACAAAGGCAGTGAGCAACTGCTCGATTATTCTGCTACCAAAGGTGCTTTAGTGGCTTTTACACGCTCTTTGTCACAGAATCTTGTTGAAAAAGGAATTCGGGTCAATGCAGTGGCTCCGGGCCCCGTTTGGACTCCATTAATACCGTCAAGTTTCGATGCTGAAAAGGTAAGCCACTTTGGCGATCAGGTGCCTATGAAACGCGCCGGCCAACCTTATGAAATCGCTGGAGCATATTTATATCTTGCATCTGATGAATCGTCCTACATGACCGGACAAGTTTTACACCCTAATGGCGGGGTTATTGTGAATAGTTAAAGTTGAAATAGATACTAAATTAGATCTCTTTAGCCGCTGATACAGAGATCTAATTTAAACATATAGAGCCTGTTTTATTAAAATAAGGGTTCCTAAGTACACTCACTATTAAAACACCAATTGTATAATTAAATCCTCTTTATGGCCAATAATAAGTCCTAATTCCGACGACGTTATTTTAGATAACAACGCTTTATAATTCTAATAATATAACTTTAAAAGTACGATAGCTCCTTGCGCAATTTCTCCATTTAAGATGAATAATATAACATCAAGTGCTTTGCCCCTTTACTCCCGCGAGGGTTAACACTCGTGTATACTGTTTTTATTTTGGGATGTGTGATGTTTGTCTTCACTGTAAATATCTATCATGAAAATGGTCAGCTTAAATCGGCAGCAGAGCTGCTTGAAGCCATTAAAGAAACAGCAGGGACAGGGCCCGCCATGGTATCTTTTTTGGGCGCCAAATCCCAGAGATTATTTCAGAGTCTGATAAAAAAAGAGCCTGTATCAACACCAACAAAGATAACCGAGCCTGCCCGAGCAAATGAGATCATCAATGCAAAGAACATATCGCCATAATTTAAACTATGTGCTATGTTTCATGCTCATTTAATAATTAAGGATAAAATATGAAATTTGCGATTAAAATAATGCATTGTTTCATTATCATAGGATTATTATTCTCTTTAACCGCTTGTATAAAATCACAGCCGTCTGGACATAAAACTAATTCTTATAAAATCAAAGGCAAAGTATATACACCACTCAAATCTTCAAGAGGCTATAAAGCACGAGGACTTGCTTCTTTTTACGGTAAGCAACTCCATCGCCATAAAACAGCTAACGGTGAGCGCTACAACATGTATTCAATGACCGCAGCACATCCGACATTACCATTTAACACCCGATTACGTGTTAAAAACGTGAACAATGGACGAACCGTAGTTGTTCGTATTAACGATCGCGGCCCTTTTCATGGTGCACGCATTATCGATCTATCGCAGGCCGCAGCTCGTCGTTTGGGTATAAATAATCTATCCATGGTTGAAATACAGGCTTTGGGTTAAAAAAAGGATTAAGGGTCCAGGCTCAAGAAGATTAAATATGTAAATAGACCGTAAAAATACTGCTCACCAAAGACACAAAAAGAGAAAATATGGTACTTTAGATTTTTTATCAAGAATCTTCTATGCATCATGACCGCCTAATTTTAATTATGCGGGCCCTGGGATACTCCAAGGCCTTTGACAAAGGGGTGTGTTTTGGCTTTGCTATGATGTGTACTCAAGCTGCGTGCAACAATCAGCTTAAAAAATTTTTCCAACGCCTTAAATTTCTGGAACGATTCAGGGAAAACCCAGACTCTATAGTTCAAGCGCTGGAATGCGCGCGATTAAAAGTTTCGAAAAGAGAGCCTTTATCTGCGGATGATGAACAAATTCTCGAGATTCCGGCTTTTTTTGATGGCATCAGTCTTTATCAAGGATTACATTATCACCGCGAGCTCGAAAACACGGTCAATAATCAATTCCTTTACAACAATATGGGTAATCAATTTCTCAATATGGAGTTTATTTCGTCTTGGGTTCAGCCTCAAGCTGCTGAGAATCGACTCCATAAAGTTTCTTGTGCAGGGCAATATACAGAATTAGAATTTAGCCAGTTTCTAACTAAACTGGCGAGTGCTTTAGAAGGACGAAAAGGCGTTGGAGTCATAGTGGGTAATCCCACCCATGCTGTGAGCATGCACTATAAAGGCAATGGCATGTTTGAATTAGTGGAAATTAACGTTGATACCATTCATCCAACCACACCACTAACACCGGAAGAATGCGCTGATTACCTTTTTAATTATTCTTTTGACTACGATTTACACCATGATAAATTACTTTTGCGTACCACAGCCTTTGCCACAAATCCCCCAAACCTTCCTGACTTGAGTTTTGAGCATCAAAAAAAATACACCACCTTGCATACGAATCAAAATAAGATATCACTTCTGGAATTAGCGCTGGTTACAGATGATTTGGATTTATGGAAGCAAATAAATCTAAACGACATTCCCTTCAAAGAACTGAACGAAAATACCCGAAACGCATTGTTTAAAGCAGCATGTCTGCAAGGACAAGAAATTATGGTACGGTTGTTTCTACAGCAAGGAATTAACCTATTGCACCCTAAATTGAAACGAGGAGGATGGTTTGCCACTGTAGAACATCCACAAATTATGTCCCTTTTATTACAGCATGGTATGGATCCAAATACCCTACACCCTCAAGGAGTAAGTCCGCTGCAATCAGCCGTCACCAGAAAAAAGCCTGAAATAGCCAAGCTCTTGATAAGTTATGGAGCCGATATTCGCAATGCGACCAATACGTTACATCTTGCAGCATCTCAAGGCCAGCAAGAAATGGTTAAAATTTTGGTAAGTTACTACCCACAGGCAGGAACAAAAGACAATAATCATCTTCGGCCACTCGATTATGCCGCAGCCAAAGGTCATCACGCGCTCTTTACAGAGCTCCTGCCTCATACCCCCATGCAGCCTATTGATTTCTATCGCTTATATAAACAAACTGATTCACAAGATAAGGATTTGAATAAGTACATTCTTATTGAAGGACTTTCGCGCTACATCAAACAGCGTCAGCAAGAATTTAAACCGCTAAGTACTTTTTTTAGTCACTTTGGTTGCGGCTATGCGGAGCGAGAAAAAGTTCAGGTTGCTACAAAAGTGCTCGAATTACTTAAAACCAACGCCAACCAGCTCGAACTCGAGCCTCGTGAAATACAGGTGTTAAATAACGGACGCTTACAGTGGTTATATCGAGCCGTGAATGAATATTTAAAAACAGTCGAATACAGTCTGAACGCATCCGTGCCTGTTGTGCGACAGTCTTTATAAAATCCATTATCCACCGAAACCATACACCTGACATTTATTTAAGTTCAAACATCTCAGGGAGATGATGCAGCATGTGCTCTAAAGCGTAGTAAGAGGCTTGATATTGTATGCTTTCACGTTCACCGGAAAAAATCTTCTTTTCCGTAAAGATTTTCTTTTCCGATTTATTTTTATAGCCCCAGGCAAAACAAATTGTCCCCGGTTCTATTCCCTCTATGGGTTCGGTTCCTGCTAAACCGGTGGTTGCAATAACAATATCAGCAATGCTTGACGCAAAAACACCTGCAGCCATTTCATGGGCTACTTCTTCACTCGTAAGCGTGTATTGATCAATTGTACTTTGACGCACCTGCAAAATACGCTTTTTAGCTGCCGCCGAATAAACTACAAACCCAACATCAAGACACCCACCACAGCCCTCATTCTCAGCTAATAAAGAGACAATTTTACCCGCAGTACATGATTCAGCAGTTGCTAAAAAGAGATGATTTTTACTTAAAAGAGAAATAAGCTCGCATAAATTGTTCATACACCATCACCTCACTCATGCGTGAAAACAGGATCAAAATCCTAAATATTTTCAATTACTTCATATTAATACGGTTTAAGTCATTAAATGACGCTAACTTTTGCGCAAAGCCCATAGGAGCACGCCCTTCAAGACGTCCACTGGTGGTTACATAAAGCTCAGCAGCACTTTTTAATGGAATCTTAAGCTGCTTTAAGCGATTCCATAAATCGTGATCTTCACCTGTAAGTAATTCATTCCATCCCCCTGCTTTGATATATGCATCAGCACGACATCCAAAGTTGGCCCCATGAACATGAGGATGGGTACCATCCCTATTAATTTGGTAGTGATCTTCAAACAACTTCTGAACTGTAGGTGAATGCTCGCGATAATTATCTACTTTTACAATTCCGGTAATTCCCTGAATGCCCTGAGTTGCCAATTCAAGTTGAAGACTAAGCCAATTTTCGGGAACCTGGCAGTCCGCATCCGTATGGGCAAGCCAGCAATTATTCGTATAACCTTTAATCTGAGCAAGCGCATACTCCGTAATGATGCGTCGAGTGGCACCCACATTTTGTTGCTTCATTTCAAGAACTGTACCATGTCCTGATAGGATTTTACGGCCTATCACTGCAGTTTTATCAGTTGAAGAATCTACGCCAAGGACAATTGATGTGGGTATCGAAACATAATGCAGCGCATTAAGAATCGCATGGAGGCACCGAGCAATAAATTCTTCCTCATCTTTAGCAGGAATTAAAATACATAAATGGTTTATCTCCATATTGCTCTATTCCTTGTGAATTTTATCATTCACAATTAGTTTAGACTAATTATCAAATTAAGCTAAATAGGATGCTGAAGAGTGTTTTGGTAGTTAAATATAAAGGGCCTAAAAAAGGGCCCTTTATACAAGGAATCTAGTTATTGTTTTTGTTGTCTGCGATGAGAATTTTTACCACCTTTTTGACCTATTTCAGCGTGAAAACCCGGTTGCTTTTTCTCTATGGTATCCGAAGCTTTTTTTGCTTGTTGCGACAATTCCTCAGGACTATATTTTTCAGCACGGGCCTCGCCGCCTTTTCTTCCCGCCTCTTGTACAGTCATCCCCTCATTTCTGCTTTGCTTATTCATAATATATTCTCCTGAATTTTATTGTGAATAATGGACTTATCACCCACAATTACACATTAAAACATTTGCAAATTTGATGCAAGCAGATGGCGCTAGATAACCTTAATATTCATTGATTAAGTATCTGAAAATATTCTAATTTTTATATAATTATTTACGAATAGAAAGCATTCTATGATTTTTAATTTCCTCATCAACCCAGGAACTCATTAAATCTAAATTTTTCGCAAAAATTTGGTGGTTTTTTTTGAAAAAATCACCGGACTTCTCAACCGAAATTAAGTTTGCGAGATCTTTTTTAATTTGAAATATTTGAGGCTCATTGAGCAACGGAGCTATTTTCATAAATAATGCTTGAAACAGAGTAATTTCACAAGTATTTGCAAATTTTATTAATAATGAAATTGAAGGACCATCAGTGAGAGTTAATAATGAAGGAACATCATAAGAATTGATACATTCTCTAACATCCTTTCGTAACTTGCCAAGAAAAATATTGTCAGACTTTTTTTTGTCCAACATAAAAGAGTAGCGATTATCTGTATGTATGCGAGCTTTAATTGAGAATAACAATGAGGTTAATCTAAACAAATACTCTCTACTCTCTTCATTTTCTAACCGACTAATGCGTGTTGATTTTTTTAGTTCATTCCGTGCTTCCATAACTATTCCCATTTAATAAAGCGGCTAATTTTTAATGTATCGTTCATTATTTTTAAAACATATCTCTTAATTTTAAGATTGGTTAAAAAAACAGGTAATCTGCGTAAACATAAAGCGATGGTTAAACGAAAGTCAAGAACTCGACTAATTAAATTTCTCAATTTTCCGCTCTAAAAATTTGCAGATCGAATAAAACTGTCTATAGTTAACTAAGTTACAACCTTAAGGAGAAATACTATGAACAAGGACATTTTCGAAGGTAAATGGGAAGAAGTTAAAGGTAAAATGCAAAAAACCTGGGGTAAATTAACAAATGATGACCTGGACGTAATTGAAGGTAATCAAAAAGAAATCTATGGTAAATTGCAAAAACATTACGGCTACAGCAAAGAACAGGCTGAAAAGGCCGTTAAAGATTTCCTGAAACACTAATCAAAATATTATAAATTGTAAGGATATAAATATGAAAAATTTAATTATTGGCTTGTCTTTAATATTAGGCACTTCAGCTGTATTCGCAGCGAGCAGCACTGATATGAGTGCAAAATGGATTTGTACAACAAATGCTAGCTCTTCTGATGTTGCTTCTGATAAAGCTGCTGACGATCAAATGGCTAAGCACGAAGGTGCAGCTGCTGATTCTTTTGCTTTTGCAGCTAAAAACTGCCGTGATTGCACTAAAATCACTTGTGAAGCAAAAGACTAATTTCTCTTGGCCCGGAAAGCGGTCTTTTCCGGGCTTTCTATTTTCTTCCTTTATTAAAACCTAATGCTTTCATAATCGCTCTGGTCCAGTCCCGAACCATCTGCCGTATAATTTGCCGAACTAAGGTATTTTTACTTAAAGACTGAAATAAATCGGTTCCTTTCTGCGCAATAGGCCCTTTTTCCTCTGGTGTAGTCGAGGTTGCAGCTACCGAATCTGCGCTTAATATATCTTTAGCGGAACGTTGATGCTGGGGTGTTCCATACTGTGCGTACAATGAGGATCGCGCGACTAGTTCATTTAATTCTTGAGTAGTTAAAATACCCATTCGCGATTCGGGCGCACGGATCCTGCATTGAATTAACGGCTCAGGCTGCCCCTTACTATCTAAAGCGGTCATCAGTGCTTCACCGATGCCAAGATGAGTCAATAATTGATCCGTTTGATAATAGGTTGATGGTGGGAAATTTTGCGCTACAAGCTTGATGCTGGTGCGATCCTTGGCGGTAAATGCACGCAAAGTATGTTGAATTTTTAACCCCAATTGGCTTAGGATATTTTCTGGAATATCGTTAGGAGTCTGGGTACAAAATATGAGCCCAATGCCTTTTGAACGAATTAATTTAACAATGGTATCGAGCAATCGCAATAACGCCTTACTCGCATTTTTAAAAATTAAATGCGCCTCATCAATAAAGAGCACCAACTTCGGTTTTTCCGGATCCCCAATCTCAGGCATACAGTTATAAACATCAGAGAGCAATTTCAACATAAAAGTGGAAAAAAGATCAGGTTTCTCTTGCATATCTAATAATCGCACAATGGAGATGATTCCCAGTCCATTGGTAGTAGTGCGTACGAGATCCTGAACATTAAATTCAGGAGCACCAAAAAAATCATTGCCTCCCTGCGTTTCCAAAGCAACAATTTTACGAACGATGGTACCCAATGAAGTCGTTGCAATCACACCATATTTGCTCTCGATTTGCGTTTTTCCACGCTCCGTCTGCGCAAACTGTAATAAACTTTTTATATCCGCGAGATCGATTAAAGGCAGATTATTTTGCTTGGCAAATTGAAACAGTACCGCAATTACGCCCTCTTGTGTTTCATTGATATCGAGCATTCTGGAAAAAAGTAGCGGGCCAAACGATTCAACAGTTGCCCTTAGTGGAACCGCGGATTGTGTTGCGGACAAAGATAAAAATTCTGTAGGATAGCCGCGTGGATTAAACTCAAGCCCTAGTGACCGGGTACGTTCAATTATGGATGCATTTTCTTGACCGGCAACAGCAATGCCCGATAAATCCCCTTTAATATCCATCACTAATGTCGGAACACCCGATAGTGAGAGTTGCTCACATAAAACCTGAATGGTTTTTGTTTTGCCGCTACCGGTCGCCCCTGCAATCAAGCCATGACGATTGAAAGACTTTAAAACGACTTCAACCTTACTCTCAGGTATTAACTCATCTGCAACAACAATACCTCCAAGAGTAATTGCTGGTAAATTGGTAACGGTATATGCTTCACGCAAATCTTCATACATAGACTTCTATCCTTAATATGAACGTCTAAAGTTGTATTCTTCTACTATAAAGCATAAATAAGTGAAACAGCAATAACTCCTGTTGGGCGCGAGAAGACAACATCTCACCATCGAACATAAAACCATAAAGAGTAAATTAAAAACAAAAAATACATTTATTAGTCATTGACCAACCTTATCTCTTCTTTTAGACTGTTTAAGCCAATTTAAGGTAAAACGGAGAGTTCATTATGAAGTTAAAAACCATCGTCTTATCGATGTTGCTTGGAAGCAATATTGCAGCGGCGCACGCAGATGCAATACGGATTAAAGGAACAATTACACAGAAAGTACCGGTATCCACTGCCACAAAAACTTTTGGAATACCTAAAGAGCGCACAATTAAGCTTTTAAAAGTTGAATTGCCACCCAGCTTTAAGAACAAATTAGCCCAATCTGCACAGAAAACTTTGCAATCTAATGCAAGCACTGCGTTTCTTTCTAAGAATTCTAACCTCCCCTCTGCAACACAACTTGATATGGGAGAAGTTCCAGTTTTAGACCAAGGAGAACATGGTACTTGTGTAACCTTTGCGGTTACTGCAGCTATGGATGCGATTTTAGGTAAAGGAGATTACATCAGTCAAGCATGCTCGTTACAACTAGGCAATTATTTAGAGACGAATGGATATGAACCCAGTGGTTGGGAGGGCTCATGGGGTAGCATAGTTCATAGCCAAATGAGCAAATTTGGTATTGTTAATAAAGATCATGAAGCATCCATTGGTTGCGGCGGAATCACCGGTTACCCAGCACACGGAACAGCTCCTTTATCCTCTATAACTCCTGATGCGTATCATGAAATAAGTGAGCCTTTGGAAGGAATAGCCTGGTCACCCATCTTAGACCTTAATGATGCTAGTGAGCGTTATGATACCAACCAAACGCTTGATTTGGTCAAAAAATCCTTAGCCCAAGGCGACCGCGTTACATTCGGCGTATTATTGGTTGATTTTGATTTAGGTTTTATGGGTGCAGTTGGCTCTAAAAATCAAAAATTTGACTCCTGGGTCTTAACACCTGAAATTGCTCGTGACGTTTATATGAATTTCAACCCCGGTGGCCATGAAATGATTATTACCGGCTACGATGATAAAGCGGTTGCAGTGGATGATAAAGGAAGAAAGCATAAGGGATTACTGACTTTACGTAACTCATGGAGTGATGAAGTCGGTGACAAGGGTAATTTTTATATGTCTTATGATTACTTTAAGCTCTTGGTTATCGAAGCTGCTCGCATTCGTCAAGTTTATGTGCCCGGGGCAGAATAACTATTTGTGCTGAACTCGTGAATGGGTTCAGCGTTATAAAAAAGCATCAACATCGAAGGTAGAGTAACGATTCAATGCTTTACCGTGATGTTTTAAGAATAAATCAGCGGTATTTCTTCCCTCTTGAAATAAGGTCGTCAAAAAAGACCATTCTGCATTTAATTTAGAAGAGTATCCCAAATTGACCATTTGATCGCTGGTAATACGATGGATGCGCATATGCGCCCAACGAGCTCCCTCCCCGTGATCTTCTTTAATGGTATCCCGCAAAACGGCAATCATCCGCAGTTCCTTCATCAGAGTAGCATTAAACGCCACCTCATTTAAGCGATTTAAAATATCCCGAGCACTTTTGGGCGTCCCAATCCGTTCAACGGGATTAATTTGCACTAAAATGGTATCGCTGGATTCACATTCTTGAATTAAAGGGGTAATGGTGGGATTACCGCTATAACCGCCATCCCAATAAGATTCTCCATCAATTTCAATAGCCTGAAACATCATGGGCAAACAAGAAGATGCCAGTAACACTTCAGCAGTAATCTCTTGATTATGAAATACTTTTCCTCGCCCCGTATGGACATTCGTGGCGGTGATGAAGAGTTTGATAGGAGAATTAACTAAAGCATCAAAATCAATACTTTCCTTTAAAATATCTTGCAACGGATTTAACGCCGTCGGGTTTAAATCATAAGGGGAAAATAAGTGTGTTGCCAGCTCAAACGTGATAAACGAGGGCGAGTAATCCATGGTCCAGTTACCACTTAAAACATCCCAAAAACTCCGCCGAAAAGGACTAAAGCGGGCAGCCTCTGCAACACGACGCCAAAAAGCATGCAAAGCCTGGCGCGCGCCCTCTGCGCCGCCTTTAGCATAACCGCTTGCTAAAGCTGCAGCATTCATTGAGCCTGCTGATGTCCCCGAAATCCCTTCGATCAATATTCGTGGCTCCTCAAGTAATCGGTCAAGGACCCCCCAAGTATAGGCACCATGTGCACCTCCACCTTGTAGCGCAAGATCAACCAAAAGTGGCTTCTTTTTCGTAGCATTCCTTTTACTCATGTCTCATCCAGGCGCAACTTGATGCAAATAATGAT
>Ga0209960_1004219_pt1 | contig 11240 bp, 10 predicted proteins | sample ThiBiot_500_plan_2_FD_183947 | JGI IMG/M metagenome (GOLD analysis project Ga0209960, IMG submission 183947) | Wastewater bioreactor microbial communities from Cape Town, South Africa - Thiocy_expt_500_plan (SPAdes) | ecosystem: Engineered > Bioreactor > Thiocyanate-remediating >... | reverse complement strand
AAAAAAAAAAAAAAAAAAAAAAAAGAGTTAAAATAAATAAGTTAAGAATAAATAATAAATAAATAATACCATTTTTTTTTGTGTTTTTTAATGACTGAAAGGGGTTGTCTTTTTCCCTTACAACTCTCACAATGACAATAAGAATAGACTTGTTGTTTTCGCTTTTTCCTTCTTCTCGAAGAGTTAACAAAAATGCTTGGCATTTTTTGTTCAGGTTATTTTTGTTTTAAGAGAAGATGCGTTTTTTGTCCAAAGTCAAAGAAAAAATTAAAAAAAAAAAAAAAAAAAAAAAAAAAAAAAAAAAAAAAAAAAAAAAAAAAAAAAAAAAAAAAAAAAATTGAAAGAGAATAAGTCAACTATAGATCATAATTGACTTGTTCCATTATTGGACCAAAAAAAAATTAAACAAATGGCCAGGAAAAAAAAAGATGCCAAAAAAAGGCATCTTTATTTTCTTATATTCCAAAAAAGGCTATTGACTTTTTTTTACTTTTTTTCAGTTTTTCAAACTTTTCAGTTTTTTTTCTTTTTTTTCAACCATGATTAGAACACCTCGTTTGAAAAGTAAGCTCTAATATAATAAAATAGAAAATCAATGAAATTTATTTATTTATTGACAAATTTAAACACATTAGAAAAGAAAACAATTTTTTCACCTGAGCAAATAACTCGGAAAAGAAAAGTTATTCTGGAAAGTGAGGGAGAAGAAGAAGAAAGAATGGCCATTGAAATTGAAAGTTCAGAAGAGGAAAATGGCCAAGAAGATAGTTCTGGTAGTGATAGTGACAGTTCTGGTAGTGATAGTGATAGTTCTGGTAGTGAAGAAGAGGAAGAGGGAGAGGATGATAATGAAGGTCAAGAAGAAGAAGAAGAAGAAGAAGATGGTATTGAAGAAAATGCTGACAAAACAAGTTCTGAAGAGGAAGAAACAGAAGAGTCAGAAGAAAGTGGTGGAGGAAGTGGTGAAGAAAGTGAAAAAGAAGCTTCTGTTCATGGTTTTTTTTTTTTTTTTTTTTTTTTTTCAAAAATGGAAATTTAAATGAAAGATTTTTTTAAAAAATTAAATTTAAATAAAAGATTGGGAAAATTTTGAAGTGTGCTCTTGGGTTATAAAAAATTTTTCTGAAGAACTTGGTACCAAATTCGAAGATGAAGAGATAAGTGGCAAAGACCTTTTTACTCTTACTGAAGATGACTTGATACTCTTAGGGTTTGACACTTTAGGAAAAAGGAAAGACTTTCATCGAAAATTAAATGGTTTCTTTCCTTCATTTTCTTGTTTTTTTTTGAAAAAAAAAAAAACTAAAAAAACTCTTTTTTTAAAATAATAGAACTAACTCAAGCAAAAAAAGAGAAGAAAAGTATTTTTTCTTGATTTATACTTTTTTTTTGAAGGGTTAATTCATTTTTTTTTAAAAAAAAAATAAATAAATAAAAGGAAATATCGAAAATATTCTTCCCATTGACTTAAAAAAATTAATGAAGTATGAACTAGACAACACGTTCCCCTACTCTGAATACAAAACACTTCAATCGGTGACCCATGCAAAAAATGAAGACGAAGAGTCAGAACTAATAAACTTTGTGGCAGTGTGGAAAAAAAAGCTCCAACGAAAAGGGTACGACTTAAATACCAATCAAATCTACAAATTCATCCACCGTAAGTTGTACAATCGTTACAATTATATTGAACATCAAGCCCCAAGAATCTTGAAATCGCAAAGGAACTATCGAAAAAAAAATGGAGGATTAAAAGGTGGTCAACCTCATCGTATGATTTCTTTTTTTCTTTCTTTTTTTTTTTTTGCTTATTTCCTTTCAAAATAAATAAACGTTTCATTCACATTTCAAAAAAGTTAAAATCTTAAAAAGTTGAAAACTTAATATTTTCAGACAAGAAACTCAGTTATCAACCCAATTTTCAACAAATTTTCAGGCTTTTATTAGTGCTGAAAAAAAGGGTCGAGTCACAGGGTGCAGTTATAAATACTGGTAAATTAAAAGTCATTATTGCCAATATTTCCAGAAAAAAGAAAACTCTCCAAAGTATTGAAGAAAACAATTTTTTAAAGAGACAATACAATGAATTTTTCCTATAATGAAGATAATAAAATGAGTTAATATCTTCAATCAGAATGGAAATCAAAAAGAAAATCATGAAAGAAATCTTTGGCACAGATTGACCAAATAAAAAACTTACTTTGAATTTTCCAAAGTTCTAAGAGAGTCCCTTGCCACTGTCTCCATCACACAAACGATTCCAGTGACAAACAAAACAAGAAACAAATCCAATTCATTCTTAACTTCAAACCAAGGCGTATAGAGTTGAATTCCAATAGGGTCTTTTTATAATTGTTTGTATAATTAAATTTTTTTTTTTTGAATTTTTTTTTTTGGAATTGTGAGCCAATTTTTGAAGGAACTAAACCAATTTTTTTTTTTAGAAAATACAATCAATAACAATAAAGAAATAAGATATTAGTTCAAAATTATCATAAGAAGAATTAAAAGAGAATTAAAAGAGAGTTACCTATTGAGAAGTAAGGTCTCCACCAAGTTAGCATTGCAAGACGAAATTGAGTTGTTTATTATTCAAAAAGGGAATAAGTTTAAATAGAAATATAATTATTTGTTCCCTTTTGAATTTTAGTTCATTTTGCTCAACTTTAGTAAAACTTTAGGAAACTGAATTATTAATGGATTTTGTTGAAGTTTTATAGTTTTGTGATAGGATTTTGATGTTTATTCTTCCTTCTAGCTTTTGAGTTTCTTTCTCAAATGTTGGAATTTATTTATGATGAAAGATTAGAGTTAAAGCAAATATATGAGCAAGAGATTCAAAATAATTTTGAATTGGAGTTGAGAAAAATATATTTTGAACGAGTTTATTATTGTGGAAGAGAAATCGATATCTTATGGAGGTTCATTCTTGAGTTTTTTTGAAGAAGAAAAACAGCAATGAAAAAAATGATTATGCACAAAAACAGAGACCTTTCCATAGCATGTCAATCGAATCCAGTAAATAATTTCGGATAATAGTTGGATGGTGACAATCTTTGTATCTTTATATCTGTCTTTCTTTAAATACTAAAAGTTTTTTTTCAAAAAAATAAAAAAATAGAGAAGGATCTTTCTTGGATAGAGTAATTTGTTTGATAAAGATGGTTTATTTTCACTTGCAAGCGATCAATTGTTTGGTGTGATGCGTTTTTTAGTTGCAAACAAAGTTAACTTCGGAGAGAGTCCATTTTATATTGATCTAGTTTTTTTTTCCCATTCGCCCCAGTAATATTCGAATATATCTAGCAGGGTTTGTTGTCAAAAAATTTGACCAGAATTCTAGCTTTGTCAGTTTAGAAATTTAGACTCTGGACTGAAAACGATAAGAGCCTAGTAAATAGTAAATCGAGTATCTCGAAAGAGTGATGCACCAAGAAATCAGCAATTTCTTTTTCCTGTCGCATTCATTGTAGTTGGAATGACTTGTATCATCTTCAGGTTCTTTGCTTTGAAGTTTGATCATTTTTATTTCTTGTAACTTCCCTTTTTTTTTTTCCTACTTTTTTTTTTTTGGAAGGCAATTGTCTACTTCTTTGTTTTGTCTCTTTTTTTTTTTTTTTAAAAAAAAAAAAAAAAAAAAAATTACTAAAATTAGGTTCAAATGAAGAATTAAAACCTTGGATTCATGAACAATCAAAAAAATTCTGTGAAACTTATTTCCAAGATACTGAAAATCTCTTAACTACAACTGCTATCTCAAAATTACTTGAAATTTCAAAATCTTTAAAGGAAAAAAATTTCACTCAACCTCAAGCCTTTTCAATTCTTGAAGAACTTGCTACAATCCTTTGTGAAGGGAGTGAAGGTGTTTCTGCTTTTCAATTATTGAATGGTCAAATTGTCGATGGGTAAAAATCTTTTTGAAAATTTTCTAAAATTATTCAATAAAATAATCAATTCAAATTCTTTTTCTCTCATTTACCAATTAATAGATTATTGAATTTCTTGACAACAAAGGATAAGGTCGAAGAAAGAGTTAAAACTTTTATTCGAGTTTTCATGAAAGGTCCTTTATTATCCTTTGAAAAAAAGTCTGATAACATGGAATTGGATTCCCTTTCTCAACCATTCTCTTATTTGGTTAAAAGACTTCATGAAGTAAATTTTTAATTTGACCAACCAATCACCCAATGGATAACTAACATTTTTTTTTTTTTGATTTTATTTTTATTTAAGGTTTTAAACAAACTTGAACAATTCCCTATTTTAATTCATGAAGTTGTTGGTAGTGAATCAAAGAGTGGACTTGGAGGCTTGAAAGTTTTAACACAACCTTTCAAATTAAAACTTCAAAGAATTGATGAAGATGAATCAAGTCTTCTAAAAGATTATTCAGAAAATTTAATTATGGTTGAACCATTAGCATCGATTCAATCAATTGAGAACTTTTTATGGCCAAAAATTTCTAGTCAACCTCAACCATCTGAAAAATCAAAGTCAAAATCTAAAACTGGAGGTAAAAGTTCTAAATCAAAGATTTTTGGAGATCTTTCTGAATCTGAAGAAGGTTTAACTTTTTCTCTTTCTTTTTTTTTTCCCCCTCCGAAACAAAATTTGACTTTTTTCAATTCAGATTTATTTGCTGATTCAAAATCTCTTGAAGAAGTTGATGACCTTGTTTTAGGTTTCTTTCTTCTTTCTTTCTTTCTTTTCTCCTGAAAATCAAAAATTAACAACCCCAAAAAAACACCAAAGGAGAAAGTACTGAACAAATAGAACATCTTGAAGGGCCTTCAACTTCAAATTCAACACAATCTTTGGCAAAACCAACTCAAAAACTTGAAATGTACCTTGGAGATACTTTACTTTCACCAAATAATACAATCTTTCAATCTGTTGAAAAATTTTGTCGTTTAAATACTGAAAAAAGTCGTGAAAAAGGAAGAGATAAAAATCAAGAATCTTCAGGCAAATATATGTGGTCTTCTGTATATACTATTAAATATAAGCTATCTAAAAATGATGGAGGTTAATTTTTTTTTTTTTTTTTTCATGATTTTTTATTTTTATTTTTATTTTATTTATTTTTGAATATAATGGAAAAATAAAATAAAAATAAAAATAAAATAAATAGAATCGATTGATAACCTAGATAAAAGGAAGTCAATTGAAGGAGGAATTCTCTCAATTCTTGAACCTTTTCACTTAAAAGAAGTTTCTTCAGATTTACCATTATTCTCAGTTTTACATTTACTCAAAGTATTATCTATTATTAACTCTTCTTGGTTCGAGTTGTATGACTCACCAACTACAAGATACCACTCTGCTCCACTCAATACCAATGAATTCACAAACTCGAAATTAAGTGCAAAATTAACAAGACAACTTCATGATCCTCTTAGTTTATGTTCTTCAAGTTTCCCAGAATGGTGTCAAGAACTCACTTCTATTTGTCCTTTCTTATTTAATTTTGAAACAAGATATATGTACCTCTATTCTTCATCATTTGGAATTGCTAGATCCCTAATGGTTTCATTTTATTTCATTTCGTTTCATTGTTTTCATTCTATTTTATTCATGATTAAAAATACTTTTAGAAACTTCAAGAAAGATCTCTTGAACACCAACCAGAAACATCAAATGAAACATTTAAAATTGGAAGAATACAACGTCAAAAAGTAATTTATTTATTTATTGAATTTATTGAATTTATTTATTGATAATTAATTTTTTTTTTTTCAAAAAAAAATGAAAGGTTCGAATTTCTAGAGAAAAGATTTTAGAATCTGCTATTAAAGTGATGGAATTATATGCTTCAAGTAAAGCTATCCTCGAAATTGAATATTTTAATGAAGTTGGAACTGGATTGGTTTTTTTTTTTTCCCTCTTTCTTTTTCTTTTTCTTTTCTTTTCCCCTTTTTTCTTCTTTTTTTTTGTTTTACTTTTTGACTGATTGAAATTCATTATTTTAGGGACCAACACTCGAATTTTATACTAATGCTTCAAAAGAGTTTCAAAAAAAGAGTTTTAATCTTTGGAGAGATTCATCAGACAATCAAGGAGAATATGTCTTTTCTCCTAAAGGTTTATTCCCTCGTCCTTTATCTTCTCAAGCAAAATCATCTGAAAAAGGAAGGTAATAAAAAGAATTTATTTTTTTATTTTTTTAAATTCAGAAAACAAAAATAAAATTAAATAAATTAATATTAGAAAAATCTTGTATTTGTTTAATATTATTGGAAAATTTGTTGCAAAGGCATTATTAGATTTTAGGACAATTGATCTCCCATTAAGCCCTGTATTTTTTTCTTGGGTTTTAGGACATGAGCTCTCTTCAAGAGATTTATCTGTACTTTTTTTTTAAAAAAAAATTCACTCATTCAATCTAATTCATTCGTTCATTAATTCCTTCAAATTAAATTTAGGATATTGATCCAGAATTTGCAAAATCTTTTAGAGAACTCGAACAATTTTGTGAAGAAAAAAAGAAAATTCAAAATAATCCTTCCCTTGTATTTTTTAACTTCTTTCTTAATTCTTTCTTTTATTAAGAGTCTAAATCTTTCTTCAATAATAGAGTAAAGAAGAAAAAGATTCTCAATTAAAACAACTTAGACTTAAAGGAGCAGAAATTGATAGTCTTTGTATGGATTTTACTCTTCCAGGATTTCCTGAAATTGAATTAAAGGTAAATTATATTTGATTTTTTGGATACTTTAATTCAAATTAAATTTCTTTTTTTTTTTTCTTTTAGGAAAATGGTGCAAACATTTCAGTAACTCTTGAAAATATTGAAGAATTTGTTCAAGTATTTATTTATTTTTATTTAAAAAAAAAAGAATCCCTTCTCAAACTAAAATTTTCTTCTTGAATAGCTTATAATTAAATCAACTTTAAATGATTCTGTTAAACTTCAATTTGAAAGTTTCAAAAAAGGATTTTCTTCAGTTTTTCCACTTGAAGATTTAAAAATATTTACTTCAAGTGAAATTGATCTTCTTATCAATGGAACCGAAGAAAAATGGGATCGTGAAAGTATACTTTTTTTCTTCTTTAATTTACTTCAAGATAATAATAACAATAATGAATTTAGTGTTAAGCGAATGTGTAAAATCAGATCATGGATATTCATATGATAGTGTTGCAATGAACCACTTGATCTCTATCATGTCAGAATTTTCTCCTCAACAACAAAGAGATTTTCTCAAGTTTATTACTGGTTCACCTAGATTACCAGTTGGAGGTATTATTATTCATTTTATTATGATTTTCCTTTCTTTTCTCTCATATTTTGCCCACATTTTTTTTTTTTTAGGACTCCGAACACTTTCCCCTAGGTTAACTGTAGTGAGGAAAACTCCAGAGGTTGGTTCAATTGCAGATGATTATCTTCCTTCGGCTATGACTTGTGTCAATTATTTGAAATTACCAGATTATACTTCAAAGGAAGTTATGTATGATAAGCTAATATTAGCTATGACAGAAGGACAAGAAAGTTTCCATTTGTCTTAATCCTCAATATATACACATACACTAAAAAAAAAAAAAAAAATCAAATTTGGAATTATAGAAATAAATATCAAATCGAAAATAGACGATCATAAAAAATGAAAGAAAAAGAAAGTGATTCTGATTTTATTTTTTTTGCTTCTTTGCTGCTTCAATTTTTTGTTCTCTGAGATTTAAATAGTAGACAAGAAGTCTGAAAAAATAAGGAGGAAGAATATCTGGTGCTGCGAATTGAAGTCGATGATTCCAGTAGGGAAAAAATGAGGAACTGTATCCTGAAAAAATTAATGACATTCAGAATTTAAAATGAAAAAAAGAATTTGAAGGAAAAAAAAAAGTGAACCAATTTTATCAATTGAATATTTGGCATATTCATCAGCACTTGGAATACCAAAACCTGGTTTTGTTTTACTCATGTTTGTTGCAACATAAGCAGGCATATGATTCTACAAAAATTTTCATGAATAAAAGTTTTTTCTTTCTTTCCCAATCAATCAAAGTAAATGCTTTGAAATAATTTACCTCAATAATAATTCCTTTAGATTTAAATTCTAAATTTAAAGATCTTGAGAAAAAGTCGGAATAAGTTTTTGTTGCACCATAGCAAGCAAAGAATGGAATATCTAATCCAATTAATGAAATCAAGAAAAAAAAAAAGAAAGAAAGAAAGAAAGAAAGATCAATAGAAATAAAGAATACCAATTGACCCTCCTCCTGAGCCAACATTTACAATAACACAATTCTTTTTGCCTAACATTTTTGGAAGAACAATTTTGGTCATTTTTGTCATGGTACCAATATTAATATTAATCATTTTATCTATTTCGTCATCAGCATTTTCATGGAAATATTCTGCTGGAACGGCAACTCCAACATTATTAATCTAAATTAAATGTTTTAAAAAAAAAATAAATAAAGAAGTAAATTAAAGAGATTAACAAATTGAAGAAAAAAAGAAAAAGAAAAAGAACAAGGATTCCAATTTCTAAATTTTCGAGTTGGGCTTCAATGTTTGAATAAAGGTTGGGATCATGTGAAGAAAAATCTGCTTGAATTGTTTTAACTTGTGCTCCAAGTTTTTCAATTTGTTTAGCACAACTTTATTGATTTATTATTTTTTTAAAAATAATTATTTTTTGATTGAATGAGATTAAACAAGAAAAAAAAAAAAAATGAAAGAATTAATACTCTGCTAACTTTTCATTTGAACGACCAATTAAAACAACATTTTTCTTTCTTCTTGCAAACTCTTTTGCATAAGCTAGAATTTGATGATTGTTGTTTTACTTCATTACAAAGAAAATTAAAGAAGAAGATCTTAAAACAAGAAATCAAAACCTAATCCAATTCCATCTGTAGCTCCAGTTACAACCACCCATTTTGGAGAATTCATAATCACTTCTCTGCTTGAATGTAAAAAGAATTCCAACACTTATTTTGTTCACAAATGAATATACACTGTTCATGAAATAAAGAAATAAAAGAAATTTACTATTGAATGCTGTTACAAGGATTTTAGTGAGTTGATAAGCTCCAAGTAAGAGAACACCTTTCCATAACCAATCCATTCTTTTTCTTCTTCTGCATAATTATTTTTTATAATAAATTGAATTAATATGCTTTAGTTAAATAGAAAGTTAAGTAATTTATTCCAGTTCTACTTATACCAAATCTTAATTTCAATCAATCAATAGAGATGTTCTTTAACAGATGTTCAAAGGAGTTTCAAGCTTATTGAACATTCAAAATTTAAAATAAACTTTAAAATAAATTATAATTGAATGAAAAACAAAAAAACTTTCGAATTATAAAACTGAAGTTTCAATCATAAAAATGATTAGTTGAGAGTATGGATCTTTGGGTGTTTGTATGTTTGTTTCGAAAATCAAATTTTTTGTAGCTTTGGAATTCCAACTCCAACAATAAGCAAATAAATAACTTTTTTTTAAAACTCAAACTCAAAGATTCTTCTTTCAATAGTAAATTCTTAATATTAATCACAAAAAATATACCCTGATTGATGCTTTAATCAGTTCTTTTAAAACGTTTAGAGATATGGATTGAGTTATAACACTTGTTTGGGTTTGTGAGAATCAATTAGAGTTTTTCAGTATTTCGCCTTCATTTTTTGGCTTGGGCTTACTGCTCTCTGTTAGTTTACTTATGAATTAAAGAATTATGGTTCATTTAGCTCATATAGTTCACTCAAAATTTAGGCCAGAATCAATCTTAAATGAAAGATGGTTGGTCTTCTACTAATCTCTGGTTCATTCTCCAACACCTTAAAACCTTTCACAAAGAATACGTTCCTATTTATTTTCTTACTCTTTCTGTGTTGAGCTTTATTATTAAGTATTCTTGAGGAAATTTATCTTTAGTTAGTTCATTTTGGAGAAAGAAGAAGAAAGATTATTTTTTCGTTCTATAGTCTTTTAATTCATTTGACCAGCAAAATTTGCAAATAATTTAAATTGCTCAATGTTAGTAAAACTTTAGGAAACTGAATTATTAATGGATGTTGAAGTTTTATAGTTTTGTGATAGGTTTTGATGTTTATTCTTCCTTCTAGCTTTTGATAATGATAAAGTTTCTTTCTCAGTCCATAGCATGTGATAATCTTTGTATCTTTATATCTTTCTGTCTTTCTTTAAATACTAATAGTTTTTTTTTTAAAAAAAAAAATAGAGAAGGATCTTTCTCTTGGATAGAGTAATTTGTTTGATAAAGATGGTTTATTTTCAAAGCGATCAATTGTTTGGAGTGATGCGTTGAAACCCTTTTTTCGTTGCAAACAAAGTTAACTTTGGAGAGAGTCCATTTTAGATTGATCAAGTTTTTTTTTCCCATTCGTCCCAGTATTCGAGCTGTTGTCCAAATAAAAATTTGACCCAGAATTCTAACTTGGCCTTTGTCAGTTTAGAAATTTAGACTCTGCGCTGAACAAGGCGAGTGAATAGTAAATCAGCAAGTTCATTGTAGTCGGAATGACTTGTATCATCAAGTTCGATCATTTTTATTTCTTGTAACTTAGAGTTGATTATGGTTGATTCAGGACTGCAACCCCTTTTTTTTTTCCTTCTTTTTTTTTTGTTTGTTTGTTTTCTTTCTTCTCTTTGTTTTGTCTCTTTTTTTTGTCTCTTTTTTTTTTTTTTTAAAAAAAACTAATTAACAAGGCCCACTATGGATTACTTGGAGTCAAACTTTAAAGTTTGGAACTATTTTGGTTCTGAGAATGAAATCAGACTTGTAAAATTATTAGAGGATCAGATCCTTGTCCTCAAAGACTTTCCTAGAGACGACGTTGTTATCCTTCAACCTTCTGGTATTCATGAAAACCTTTTAGCTGTGTCTCACCATTGGGAGTTGGGACAATTAACTTCAGAGGTTGTTTGTATTTTTGATATTGGGAATGGGGAATGTTTTTACTGGAAATCAAAAGTTGCTAATGGACTTCAAAAGAGTTTACTTACAATCCCAGAGTCAAAAGGAAATTTATGGATGGACCAAATTTGTATCCCTCAAATTCGAGAACTCAAAGTCTTCAAGAATGCACAAATTCAATTCATGGGAAAATTATATAGTCATGCTACCTCTGTTGTTTGTGGCCCAAATGGTGTGGGTAAAATTCCTGATATCCCAGCTTATCTTTCAAGGGCTTGGACACAACAAGAGTTTTCATTCGGAAAAGTCACTTTCCATCCTCACCTCCAGTTGTCCAAAAAGGAACTCAT
>Ga0209960_1004218_pt1 | contig 11242 bp, 7 predicted proteins | sample ThiBiot_500_plan_2_FD_183947 | JGI IMG/M metagenome (GOLD analysis project Ga0209960, IMG submission 183947) | Wastewater bioreactor microbial communities from Cape Town, South Africa - Thiocy_expt_500_plan (SPAdes) | ecosystem: Engineered > Bioreactor > Thiocyanate-remediating >... | reverse complement strand
ATTAGAAATTTGATGCGCTTTATCTGATGATATTGCACCGACTAATACTAAAGTGGCATTTTTTCCTACGTAATGGGTGTGATAAAAGTTTCGAATCTGGCTCCTGGTAATGGTTTTAAGCGTTGAAGATGTCCCGGAGACTGGATGGGCGTAAGGATGATTTTTATACAAGGTGGCGAAAAAATCCAAATCAGCGATTTCTTCTGGGGATTCTTTACTTTGTTCGATGGCAATGAGTAATTGATTGCGTTCACGCGTTAAAGCCTCTTGAGTGAAGTCGGGATAATTTATGATCTCAGCAAAAGTATTAATCGACTGTTTTAACGTATCGGTCGTTACTAAAGTGCGCAAGTTGAGGATGGCCATATCGCGATTCACCTCGGCACTAAACTGTGCACCATGCTCTGCAAGTGCTTCAGCAATTACTCCTGCGTCTTTTCCATGACTACCTTGATTCAACAAGTGGTTTGTTAAGGCGCTTAAACCGTATAAATTGCCATCATAAGCTGAACCTGCTGCAAAAGCGAGGCTGATATCCAGCATAGGTACTTCAGGGGCTGCGTAAAAAATGACCTGAACGCCATTTGCTGTTTGCCACTTTTCCGTTTTAAACGTTGCAGTATATGCCTGATGGTTGATGAAGCTGAGGATTCCCACGAGCATTATGTGTTTGAATATATTCATGTCTTATTCCTTCGAGCGGGGAACTAATGTTGCTATGGTTCTATTTTGTTCCTGAAAATAATGGCGTGCCGTGTCTTGAATTTGTTGAGGGGTTATTTCATTGATTGCTTGTGTATATTGCTCTGCTTTCTTCCAACCAAGCCCGACTGTTTCCAATAATCCAATTTCATTTGCTTGACCGAAAATAGAGTCTTTTTCATACACCTTTTGCGCAATAATTTGGTTTTTGATGCGTTGTAATTCTTTTTCGGAAACACGATTCTTTTTTAGGTCTTCTAATTCTTCAAATAAACCGGATTGCAGTTTCGCTAAAGTTCCTTGCTGTGAAGGTGCTCCGTAAACGATAAATTGAGTCTGATACCGTGCGTATAGGTTATAGTAAGTGCTTGCACCCGAGGCAATATGGGAGCCTCGAATAAGCTTTTTAGCAAAACGTGCACTTTCACCTGCATCAAGAATTCCGGCTATGAGCTCCAATGCATAAGGTTCGTAAGGTTTGTCTGCGGTTGTGATCCCAGGCACAAGATAGCCTGCCATGAAAATAGGAAGCTTCACATTATTTTCAATGCGTACCTCTTTGGGGCCAAGTGATGGAGGTTCTTGATACGATTTACGTTTAGGAATTTTTCTCGCGGGGATTGCTCCGAAATACTTTTGTGCCAGTTGATGGACTTTATCTGCCTGGACATCGCCAACGATAACTAAGGTGGCATTATTCGGTGCGTAGTAAGTTTGGTACCATTTTTTTACATCATTAACGGTCATTTGCTGCAAATCATGCATCCACCCAATTACCGGATGATGATAAGGAGCGCTTAAATGAGCTGTGGCAAGAAATCGCTCAAAAGCCAAAGCTTGTGGATTATCATCCGTTCGCAAGCGTCGTTCCTCTTGAATTACTTTGATTTCGCGAGAAAACTCCTGTGGGTCGAGCAATAAATTTTGCATACGATCCGCTTCCAGCTCCAGGAGCGTACCTAATTGTGACGCTGCAGTTTTTTCATAAAAAGCGGTATAATCGTTATTGGTGAATGCATTCGATTGACCACCAATTGCAGCGATGGTTTTAGAAAATACTCCTAACGGATAACGGGGGGTGCCTTTAAACATCAAATGTTCAATTGCATGGGACACTCCGGTAATCCCCCCAGGTTCATCAGCGGAGCCGACGTTGTACCAAATCATGGAAACAACAATTGGAGCCCGATGATCTTCTTGTATCAGTATTTTTAATCCATTTTGCAAGTTATACTCTTGCACTTGGCTGAAGGTCTGGCAAGATAGTAACAGCAGCACGGTAATGAATAATTTGCGCACAAATTAACCTCATAGCAAAAAAGATGATTTGATTTTACATTTTTTAGGATATTTATACAACGATGATTAAATGGTTTAGACGAAGCCAAGAAGAAACTCAGGAAAAAAATGCTCCTTCAGAAGCGAGTATAACCCCTGTAGTTGGGGTTACAGAAGAGCAAGAATCCATTCTGGAAGAGCGCAATATTAAGGAAAATTTTTTCACTCGCTTACGTAAAAGCTTGACTAAAACCCGTACTCAGCTCGGAGAGGGTGTTGCACGATTGCTTTTGGGGAAGAAGGAAATCAACCAAGATCTGCTTGACGAACTGGAATCTTTGTTAGTTAGTGCAGACCTTGGTATAGACACCACGCAACTGCTCCTGAAACAGTTAACCCAAAGCATGGAGCGAAAGCATCTTAATAATGGAGATGCATTATTTGAGAATCTTAAAGAGCAACTAGAAGAAATCCTGGAGCGTAAAAATAAGCCTTTATCGCCAACAACTGCGGATGGTTCACCCTTTGTCATTTTGATGATCGGTGTGAATGGAGCGGGTAAAACAACCACCATTGGAAAACTTGCTAAGCAATTTCAACAGCAAGGGAAAAAAGTCATGCTTGCGGCTGGAGATACCTTCCGTGCTGCAGCAGTGGAACAATTGCAGGCTTGGGGGGCGCGCAATGAAATCCCCGTGATTGCGCAACATACAGGTGCTGATAGCGCTTCCGTTATTTTTGACGCATTACAGGCCGCAAAGGCACGTAAAATCGATATTCTCATCGCAGATACTGCAGGAAGATTACACACCCAGGACAATCTGATGGAGGAGTTAAAGAAAGTTAAGCGTGTTTTACAGAAACTCAATCCAGAAGCGCCTCATGAAACAATGCTGGTTCTCGATGCGGGTATTGGTCAGAATGCTTTAGTTCAGGCACGACAGTTTCATGACGCAATACAGGTTTCAGGAATTACGATGACCAAGCTTGATGGAACCGCGAAAGGCGGGATTTTATTTGCAGTTGCCAACGAACTGGAAATACCTTTTCGCTTTATTGGGGTGGGCGAAGGTATTGAGGATTTACGACCCTTTGATGCCAAACAATTTGTGGAAGCACTCTTCTCATGATTCACTTCGAGCAAGTTAGTAAACGCTATCCTGGAGGTTATGAGGCACTAAATAATGTAAACTTTTCCTTAGGAAAAGGGGAAATGGCATTTTTAACCGGTCATTCCGGTGCTGGGAAGAGCACATTATTAAAGCTCATCGCGCTGCTTGAGTGGCCAACTTCTGGACAATTGACCGTCAATGGTTTACGTCTGCATCAATTAAAAAGAAAGGATGTCGCCGCTCATAGGAGTCAATTGGGCATCACCTTTCAAGCTCCTCATCTTTTAAACGAGCGTACCGTGTTTGAGAATGTGGCTTTACCCTTGCAAATTCAGGGAATCTCGCACGTGCTTATTGCCAAAAGAGTGCACGCAGCGCTGGATATGGTGGGTCTGCTGCATAAGCAAAAAATGCTCCCTTCCCACCTGTCCAGCGGCGAACAGCAGCGTATTGGAATTGCTCGAGCAGTGGTGCATAAGCCCGCCGTATTGCTTGCGGATGAGCCCACAGGAAATCTTGACCCAGGTTTAGCGACAGAAATTATGTCTTTATTTGAACAGTTTAATCAGGTTGGCGTTACTGTCCTCATTGCCACTCATGATTTGCCCTTAATTGCACGAATGAAACATCGAATCGTGATGCTTAAAGGGGGACGTTTGTCATGTTAGGCAGATTACGACCTATCTTTGAACATCATCTGCAGGCAGCATTTCAAAGTTTAAATTACTTATGTAATCAACCTTTATCTACTTTAACAACCGCGTTGGTTATTGCAATTACCTTAGCCTTACCGGCTCTGTTTTGGGTACTTGGAAATAACTTACAAAACCTGGCGAATAATTGGCAAAGACAGGGGCAAATTTCTCTTTATCTGCAACTAAATCTTAGTGAAGCTGAACAAAACGCCATCGTTCATCGGGTACAAGCCATTAAAGGAATCGATAAAGTAACTCTCATTAGCCCACAAGAGGGTTTAGACGAACTACGCCAACAAGAGGAAATGCATGATATCATGGCCTACTTGCCGCAAAATCCCCTCCCAGCCGTAATCAGTGTGCAGCCCAACAGTAATCTCCGTAATGCCTTGACGCTGAAGTCCCTTCTTGAGCAATTGCACAGTATATCTGGGGTGGAACAGGTAAAAGTGGATATGGACTGGATCAAAAAACTCGACGCTTTATTAAGTTTTGTGATGCATTTTGCCCATGCTTTATTCGCTTTACTTGCTTTTGCTGTGCTTTTTGTTATAGGGACTACGCTCACTTTAGCCTTGCAAGTGCGGCATGAGGAAATCCAGGTCATGAAACTGATTGGCGCAAAAAATTCATTTATTATGCGTCCTTTTCTTTATACCGGAATATGGTATGGAGTGATAGGTGCAGTACTAGCGGTGTTTTTAGTTAATATTTTTATTTTTAGCTTAAGTTTCGCAGTAAGTCAGCTTGCATATGTATATAATATGAGCTATTCGATTGATTTATTATCAATAAGACAGATCTTGCTACTTATATTATTTGCGATTATACTAGGATGGTTAGGTGCCTGTTTCTCAGTTAGAAGGCAACTGGCGTCTATCGAACCACAAATATAATTTCTTAATTAATGAACTTGTCACTAGAGGAAGTAGTATGAGTCAGCAGTTGCAATTAGCAGCAATGAATTTACCTATTGGTAGCCTTGATGCCTATATCCATCGAGTAAACCAAATACCTATGCTTACGCAGGAGGAAGAATTTTCCTGTGCTGAGCGTTTTCATGCTGAGAATGACTTGGAGGCTGCACGACGTTTAGTATTAGCTCATTTACGGTATGTTGTGCGTGTCGCAAGAGGTTATCTAGGTTATGGCCTGCCTTTGAATGATTTGATTCAAGAGGGAAATGTTGGCCTTATGAAAGCCGTTAAACGCTTTGACCCTAAAATGGGAGTACGGTTAGTCTCCTTCGCAGTGCATTGGATTAAAGCAGAAATCCATGAGTTTGTTTTGCGCAATTGGCGTATTGTAAAAGTCGCAACAACGAAAGCGCAGCGCAAATTGTTTTTTAATTTACGCCAAATGAAAAATCGTTTGGGCTGGTATACCAAAGAGGAAGTAGAGGCGGTAGCAAATGATCTCGGAGTTTCTGCTGCGGATGTTCGCGTTATGGAGCAACGGTTAAATGCGATGGATACTGCTTTTGATATGTCAGATAGTGAAGAGCAGGAAAACTACACAGCTCCAGAGCGCTATTTATTCGACCCTAATGACGACCCTGCTGTAGTTTTAGAGAAAGAAAATACGGGTGACTTAGGAAAAGAGAAGTTATTTACCGCATTAGAAAAATTGGATGAACGCAGCCAGGATATATTACAACATCGCTGGTTAGCCGATGATAAATTGACACTAAATGACCTAGCTGAAAAATACGGAATCTCAGCTGAACGTGTTCGGCAGTTGGAAAAAAATGCCATGAAAAAAATGCGTCAGTATATCGAAGCCTAGTCTCAGATAGGGTCTTCTCAGGTAGAATACCAATAGGGAACTACCTGAGGACTCAATGCTCCCCTCATTTTGTAACCCGCGATAGGGTTTCAGTAAAAATCTCAATCTATTTAATTCATATTGACATACATTAATGATGTCTTTTGTACTTCATAATTCATTTAAGTCCATTATAAAGATACTGTAATTACAAACATATGATGAATAGAGTTTACCACCGATAATACCTGAGTAAATTACCCCCCAATCACTTGATTATAATAAGTAACTACAGCAAGATAAACTCTTTGGTCATTGATTATAATGAGTAAATTTACTCATTAGTAAGGTTGCGAATGCCCTATTATATCCTTATCCTGATCGCCTGTATGGTGTGTACTGGGTCTGCTGACGCAGCAAAATCCTTTACATTCAAAGAGGCATTAACTTTAGCATATCGATATAATCCTGAGTTACAGGCAGAGATAGAACGCGCCAAGGCCATGCATGGGATCTTTATTCAAAGCGGATTATATCCCAATCCACAAATAACGCTCACGGCTGAGGACTTCGGCGGTTCAGGCTTATACAAAGCTTATGAAGCGGCGGAAACGACGTTCTCGGTTACTCAGCCCATCCCATTGGGTAATCGATTATCTTATTTGAAAAAAGCAACTTATGGTGATTATTTAACCTCATTAGCCCAAATCAATGTTCAAAAAGCGAATCTCTACAGTAAGGTGGGGGTGGCTTATGTCGATGCATTATATGCCGGACAATGGCACGAGGTAACTGAGAAGCTCATAAAATTAAATCAGACAATTGTCGAGGAAATTACCAAACGAGTTCAGGCGGGTATTGGTACGCAACTCGATTTGCGTTTGGCACAGGTACGATTAGGGGAAGCAAGGATTCAGGAGAAAAAAGCGGTACAGGAGATGTTAAGTTTACGCGCGCAGCTAGCACGGTTATTAGGAAATGGCACACAAGTTAACGGTCAACTCATTGATGAAGGTCTCCCTGATGTTCCTTTAAAGTGGCCTTTTTTATTGAAAAATATGGCGCATAGTCCACAACTGATACAGATGAAATTCCAATTAAAGGCTAAGCGTGCAACCATTACTGCGGTTAAACGCGCAGTTTGGCCTGATCTTAATATTCAAGCGGGTGCGCGTCATTTTTCGGATGATGGCAGTAATGCTGCGGTTTTGTCGGCTTTCGCACAAGCCCCGGTTTTTGATCGTAATCAGGGTAAAATTCTAACCGCTGAAGCCCAATACACTCAAACAACCCATGAGCTACAAGGTGTACGCCTGGAGCTGCGTCAAAATTTATACATGCTGCTTTTACAGGCGCGACAGAGCCTATATGAGGTGGATTTAGTCAGCCAATCATTGCTACCGCTTGCTCGGCAATCAATCAAACAAGCACAAGAAGGTTATCGTATGGGGCGATATACCTACCTTGAGCTTACGTTGGCTTTAACAACTCTATATGATGAAGAACGTCATTACCAACAGGCCCATGCAGATTATCATAAAGCGCTCATCCAGCTTACGGCGCTCTTGGGACTGAAACCGCAACAGGGAAATCGATGAATAAATTATCTGCTAAAAAACATGGCTCATTCGTTGTTATCTTAATTGTAGGCCTTATCTTGCTTAGCGCTTATGCTTTTTGGCATAGGTCTAAAACAGTGGCCACCGATGAACATGGTCCTCATGGTGGAAATTGGTTAGAGGAAAAGGAAGTTGCTCTGGAATGGCAACTGGATGAACGAAACATGCCCGCTCATTTTATAGTCTATGTCTATCGTCAGGGGCAGCTTGTCAAACCGGAGCGCGTGTCATTGGATATTATCCTTAAGCGTTTTGATGGACGTCAGGAAAAAATCTCATTTCTTCCCCAAAAAAAATTTCTTATAAGTAATCAAGTTATTGAAGAGCCACATTCTTTTGATATGCAGGTTAATCTAAGTTTGGATAATCAGCATTATCAATGGAATCATGAGTATTTTTCCGGCAGAGTAGAAATTTCTCCCGTTATGCAGCAGGCCACGGGCATTGAAGTCCTGAAGGTGCAAAGTCAGATCATTCAAACCCATTTAAATGCGGTGGGTAAGATTACGCCAAATCGGGACACCATGGCGCCTATTTATGCACGATACCCTGGTATTATTAAGTCGATGACTAAAAAATTAGGTGAAGAGGTGGAGCAAGGTGAACGTCTGGCAACCATCGAGAGTAATGAAAGTTTACAAAATTATGTTATCAATTCTCCTGTCAAAGGCACAATTGTTCAAAAAAATGCCACTAATGGCGAATTAACACAAAATACCAAAGCACTTTATGAAATTGCCAATTTAACGGATGTCTGGGCTGATTTTACTTTATACCGCAAAGATGCGCCCTTAGTGAAAACAGGAATGGAAATTATTGTAAGCGGTGACGAAGGCACCCCCTGTGCTCGCAGCACTATATCCTATATCTCGCCGTTAGGCATTGAAGACAGCCAAACTATTTTGGCCCGCACCTTACTTAGTAATGAGCAGCGTCAATGGTTGCCTGGAATGTATGTTAATGGTGCAATCATTATTCATAATCGGCAGGTACCTCGGGCAATTAAACCCTCAGCGATACAAATTATGGACAATAAGAAAGTGGTTTTTGTCCGTCGCGGAGACGAATTTGAAGCAACACCTGTTCTTACTGGTGCTGAGGATAATGAATGGGTAGAGATTCTTTCCGGTTTGTCCGTGGGGCAGGAGTATGTAAGTAAGAATAGTTTTTATCTGAAGGCGGAGCTGGGTAAAAATCAGGCAAAACATGAACATTAAGGGGAAGTTATGCTAATTCGAGTGCTCCAGTTTTCACTGCGTTACCGCTGGTTTGTGTTGCTCGCTACCCTAACCCTTGCCGCAATTGGGATTTATAATTTCCAACAGTTGACTATTGATGCAGTACCGGACATAACGAATGTCCAGGTGCAAATTAATACCCAAGCATCCGGATACTCCCCATATGAGGTGGAACAGCGGATAACCTTACCGATTGAACTTGCGCTCAGTGGATTGCCTGATTTAGATTACTATCGCTCTTTATCGCGCTATGGCTTATCCCAAATAACCGTAGTTTTTAAAGATGGAACCAATATTTACTTTGCACGGCAATTAATTAACGAGCGTCTGCAGCAAGTTAAAGATCGATTGCCGCCTGATGCGGAAATTTCATTAGGGCCTGTGGCGACAGGCCTTGGTGAAATTTTTATGTATGTAGTCACCAATAAACCCAATGTTCCCAAAGCCTTACAGCATTCATCCACAGAGCTTAGGACAATTCAGGACTGGATTATCAAGCCACAATTACGTCAGGTGGAGGGGGTTGCTGAGGTGAACACCATTGGTGGCTATGAAAAACAATTTCATGTGACCCCAGATCCGGCTAAATTGGTGCGCTACCATTTAAGTCTCAATAGTGTGGTTGAATCGTTAAAGCAAAATAATGCCAACGTGGGCGCAGGTTACATCGAACATAACGGTGAGCAGAACCTCATGCGAGTACCTGGGCAAGTAAAAAATACGACCGACATTGAAAACATAGTCATTGCCAGTTTTGAAGGCACGCCGGTGCGTATTCGCGATGTGGCCCATGTTGGCTTAGGAAAAGAACTAAGGACCGGCGCTGCGACTATGGATGGCGAAGAGGTCGTTTTAGGCACAGTCTTCATGCTCATGGGAGAAAATAGTCGTATTGTTTCACAACAGGTTGCAGCAAAGCTTCAAGAAATTAATCGAAATCTTCCTCCGGGTGTTGAGGCGATCACCGTTTATAATCGTACCTTACTTGTGAATGCGACGATAAATACAGTTAAAAATAATTTGTTGGAAGGGGCACTGCTGGTTTGTGTGATTTTATTTTTGTTTCTCGGTAATATCCGTGCGGCACTGATTACCGCTGCAGTGATTCCACTATCCATGCTTATGACCATCAGTGGCATGGTCGTTAATAAAATTAGTGCTAATTTAATGAGTTTAGGTGCTTTAGATTTTGGATTAATCGTTGATGGGGCGGTTATTATCGTTGAGAATTGCATCAAGCATTTGGCCGCTGCACAGCAGCAAAAACAGGCGACCCTTTCTCAAGAAGAGCGCTTGCACCTGATTGCAGAAGCCTCTGCAGAGGTGATTAAACCCAGTATTTTTGGGGTATTCATCATTACCATCGTGTATGTGCCCATCTTAAGTCTTACCGGTGTCGAAGGAATTATGTTTGCCCCGATGGCACAGACTGTCATCATGGCCTTACTGGCATCCATGTTGTTCTCATTAACCTTTGTACCCGCCGCAATCGCTGTTTTTTTAAGAGGTCATCTGCAAGAACAAGTAAATTTTATCATGGGTTGGACTAATCGCAGATATCAGCAAATTTTAAACATGGGTTTAAAACGAAATTTTGTTGTATTTAGCGCTGCCCTCACCATAGTTTTTATGAGCGCGGTCGCAGCTTATAATCTTGGGGGTGAATTTATCCCAAACCTTGATGAGGGGGATATGGCCATGCATGCCATGAGAATACCCGGTACCAGTTTATCGCAGGCCATTGCGATGCAAAATTTAGTTGAACAGCGGTTAAAGCAATTTCCTGAGGTTGCGAAAGTCTTTTCCAAAATCGGGACTGCTGAAGTGGCAACCGATCCCATGCCACCGAGCGTTGCCGATACCTTTATCATGTTAAAACCGCGCGCGCAGTGGCCACAACCACGTAAAGCGAAGCAAAAATTAGTTGCCGAGATGGAGCAAGCCCTTAGTCGCATTCCCGGGAATAATTATGAATTCACCCAACCCATTCAGATGCGTTTTAATGAACTTATTTCAGGAGTACGCAGTGATATTGGGGTGAAAATTTTTGGTGATAATCTGCAACAGTTACAGCAATATGCCGAGGCGATTAGCGAAGAATTAAAAAATATTACGGGTGCTGCAGATGTTAAAGTGGAACAAGTAGAGGGATTACCTTTACGAACCATACAATTAAATCGTGATCAGTTGGCACGGTATGGCTTACAGGTGGGAGCAGTCCAGGAAGCAATTATCATTGCTATTGGCGGCAAGAAGGGCGGCGAATTGTTTGAAGGAGATCGTCGATTTGATTTGGTGGTGCGGTTACCAGAAAAACTACGCACCAGCTCAGAGGTGTTGAAGCACATTTTTGTTCCGTTACCCCCTGCTCGAGACGGTGATCATCATTTTATTCCTTTGAGTGAAGTAGCAAAGATTGTCCGCAGTGAGAGCCCAAATCAAATCAGCCGTGAAAGTGGTAAACGAAGAATAGTCGTGACCGCAAACGTACGTAATCGTGATTTAAGCTCTTTTGTCAACGAGGCACGGGAGCGAATAGAGCAGCGCATCCATCTGGCGAGCGGTTATTGGATCAGCTGGGGTGGTCAGTTTGAGCAGTTACAATCCGCTTCCAAACGCTTACGTTTGGTTGTGCCGGTTACACTGTTGGGAATTTTTATCCTGCTCTTTATCAGTCTTGGCACCCTTCGCGATGCTTTATTGGTTTTTTCTGGTATTCCGTTAGCGTTAACCGGTGGTATTTTGGCCTTGGCAATGCGGGGTATGCCGCTATCGATTTCAGCGGGAGTTGGATTTATCGCTCTTTCAGGAATAGCCGTTCTCAATGGATTAGT
>Ga0209960_1004214_pt1 | contig 11253 bp, 17 predicted proteins | sample ThiBiot_500_plan_2_FD_183947 | JGI IMG/M metagenome (GOLD analysis project Ga0209960, IMG submission 183947) | Wastewater bioreactor microbial communities from Cape Town, South Africa - Thiocy_expt_500_plan (SPAdes) | ecosystem: Engineered > Bioreactor > Thiocyanate-remediating >... | reverse complement strand
AAAAAATTTTTTTTTTTTTTTTTTTTTTCCAAAAAAAAAAAAAAAACGAACAATGTTTAAAGCAAATAATAATAATAATAATGATAATAAATAAATAAATAAAATATACCATCTAAAACCCAACTAGCAACAGGTGGTTGAACACAATGAATGATTTGACAGGATGCTTGAACGATAGAACTAAAAAAAAATTACATTTTTTTTTTGAAAAATAAATAAATAAAATATTTGATTAAAGAAATTTTTAAAAATAAAATTATTACCCCAATAACATTGGCATAAAAGATTTCATCATTAAGCTTTCTTCATTTTCTTTAACATTTTGTGGCTATAATTTTTTGATTTTAATTTTTCATTTTATTTCAATTAAATATTTTTTTCAAAAAAAAAAAAAAAAAATCACCATAATTTGTTCAACAGTGGTTGGAGGGAATAAACCAGGATTTCCTTTTCCATTTATTCTTCCTTTCCAAAGTTCACCACTTGCATCATCAACAAGAATATGTGTTCCTTTTTTAAAAGTTAATCCTTCTGGTGATTTTGGTGAATGATCAAGAATTGCAATGGCTGGGAATGAAACCTTATCCCAATTCTATGAATGTTAATAAAATTAGAAGAAGGGAAAAGAGAGAAATGGAAATTTCGGAAAAAAGAAAAAAAGAAAATGAAGAAAACCTCTAAAATTTGAACTGGATCTAAATCAGGATTATTATATGTATTACTTCTTTTTAAAAAGTCAAGAGTTTTTTCCTTAATCATAGCTTTTGAATCTTTTCCTGCTGCAGCTCCAAGGAAATCAAAGTCAGATTCATCAATTTCAGCTGCATCTCCACGAAAATGACTTAATACAGATCTAATTGCTTCTTTTTTTACATCAATATCGTTCAAATTTGATATTTCTAAATGTGAAGGAAGAAGAAGAAAAGAAAAAAAAAAAAGAATTAATTTTTTTTTCAAAAAAAAAGAATAAAATGAGATTAAAATGAAATTTGACTAAGTTTGATCATCATTGTTGAATAATTTTCAGATGCAAGATATCTTTTCCAAGTATCAAGCATTAATACAAAACAAGCCTTTTGACAAGCATCAAAAATTCCAGCTAAAGTTTCTTCTCCAGAATCCATTGCTTCTTGAGATAAACCTTGTTTAACTGCATCTCTAACTGGGGAGATAATATTAATTTCCAAAACTGAGTTTGGTTTAACGTAGGTTTCATACATCTAATTTAATTAATAATTAATTCATTAATTCATTAATTAATTTATCTTTTAAAAAAGAAACATGGATAAATTTGAAAGGAAAAAATTGAAGTCACTTGTTGAGCATATTTTCTCCAAATTGATTGATCAGGAAGAGTTATAATTTTCTTTTTAAAATGGTTCAACTTCAAGGAAGAAAAGCTATATTCAAATTGTTTTTTTTTTTTTTTTCTGAAAAGAAAAAAATTGAAAGAAAGAACACAATACCAAATTTTCGGAACTTAATTCAGATAACAAAAATCCCAAAAAATAACAAGTTGGGACTAAATGACGAAGTAATGAGCTCAATCCTCTCTCCTCAATTGCAGCAACAGCATGAATATCAACTAATAAACTATCTAATTCAGTTACACGTTCTGCAATCTATTATTTAATGAGTCAGTCAAGTTTCCATTTTCATTTTGAACATAAATGAATGTCAAAAAAGTTTGTTAAAAACTTTACTTTTTTCATAAAGGAATCATCTGTAATATGTTCCTCAACTTCCTCTTCACCACTTCCGGTGATAATAGCCATAATCTCATCCATGATTATCCTTCATTATAAAGTTATTATAATGAAATCAAAGTCAATCAAGTGCATATTGTAATAGGAGAAAAAGTGGAGAAAAAAAAAAGAAAAAAAGAAAAATTACTTCTTGTTTTACAATAAAGCTTCCAAGAGAATAATCAAAAGAGTTAGAAATACAAAAAATTGAGAGTTCTTTAAAAGTTGTTTCCTTCTCCACAAAATATCCTTCTGAGACAAGTTATTCTAACAGTTTGTTATTTGAAAATTAAATATTGAATTAAACAGTCAACTCAAAAATACAAAAATTGAAATCGAAAAAAACAAAATCCTCAATCCCATTCCATTCCGCATAATTATTTTCTATCCATTTTCAATATCCTTAATTAACTAATTGATTAATTGATGAACATTGAGTTGATTAAGATGATGTTGGATGATTTTGACTTTGAAGAATGATGGATGGATGAGGGAGGTGTTCAAACAAACAAAAATAAGATTTGATGTCTTTGTTTTCATTTTCTGATGAATTCAAAAAGGGAACATAATATCAATCATTTCTAATAAACTTGTTCAGTTTTTGAATGTGCTCTTTTGGGTTTTTTTCATACTTTTTTGAGCGATTCCACTTTTTTTTTTTCAAAGAAAACCATAAAAAAAAATAAACAAAAAAATCTCAAAAATCAAAATCAAAAATCACAAAAATCTTCAATCTTTGACTTACTTTCTTCTCTCTTTTTGAATCTTTCTTCTGAATCTATTTTATTAAATTGATTTTTCTTTTTTTTGTTTTCGATTTGATGAATGTTTTTTGTTTTTTGTCCTTTCACGCTTTTTTGTCTGAAACTAGCAACTCAATAAGTCCATTGATCTGACTAAAAAAGTACACAAGGGATAATTCATTGAAATAGAAATAGAATAGAAATGGGCAGAGAAGATTTATTTTATTTATATTCTTTGAAAAAGAGAAAGAGAATTTAAAATTGAAATTGAGACAAAAGAAAAACGAAAAGAAAAATCTACAAATAATTTTATGATGTTCCTTCAATTTCAACTTTCAATTTTTTTGATTCATTTTCTAAAGTTGGTTCCTAGTTTGGAGTTAATTATTGATTTAGAGTTGTTTTATAAGTAGAAGGTCTTCAAAAAAAAAAAGTTACCTCTTCTTCTACACGTTCACGTTTAAGATCAGAAGGATGCTTTGATATCAAAAAAAAAACAAAAAAAAAAATGAATAAAAAGAAACTAAAATAAAAAAATAAAAATAAAATAAAAATAAAAAGTACCTCATTTTTCCAACAAATTTCATGATAAGTCTAAATAAAATAAAATCAATTTAGATTTTTTTTTTAAAAAAGAAAAAAAAAGGAAAAAAAATAATAATAAAAAATACAATATTATTAATTCTAACAGCATCTTTATACATCCATTCCTCAGCATTATTATCAAAAAACATTTCAAATTTCTCATGACATATAAAACACATAGAGTCCTCACTTTTGTCATCTAAAACTGTACAAGCAACAATAGGAGAACTTTCTCTTGAAACAGATTTCTCTGGTTTAGCTTCAGCATTTTCAGAAAAGTACGAAGCTTTTTTTAAAATAAAAAAAAGAAAATGGAATAAAATATTCGTTCGACAGTATAAAAAAAAATAAAGAAAACTCACCTTTCAGATCTTCAGTATCAGTTTGTTTAAAAGTTGACCAAGTCTTTTTTTTAAAAAAAAAGGAAAGATTAGAGTTGAATTCAGAAAAAAAAAAAAAAGAAAAAATAGTCACCTCTAAAGGATAATACCACTCTCTGGATTGAGCTTTTCTAGATTTTTCTTTATCTCTTTTGTTTTTTCTAAAATGCCAATCAAGATGATTTTCATATTGAAGAGTTCCATTTGGGCTTTTATTATTATTATTTAGAAAAAATAAAATTGGAAAAAAAAAAATTCTACGAGTCAGAAAATCTAAATCCACAATTCTTACATTGCTTTGGAAGATCTTCATATATAGATTCTACTGCTCTCCAATATCGTCTAAATGAAAACAAAAAGTTTTTTTCAAGCAAAATAAAAAAGTTGATAAAAAATTACTTTTTAATCCCTTCATTTGTTAATTGGAGTTGATCTCTTGGAAGGGCAGCTCCTTCCTTTGGAACTTGAGGGCTTGATGATAATAATGGGGAATTTGGTTGAGGGTTGACTTGAGGATTTAATTGTATTTGAGTATTGATTTGAGGGTTTAGTTGTGGATTTGGTTGAGGGTTTAATTGTGGATTGATGGATGGAGTTAATTGAGGATTTAATTGAGTGTTAAGTTGTGGGTTTAATTGAGTATTTAATTGGGGGTTTAATTGAACATTTAATTGAGGATGTAATTGAGTATTAAATTGTGGGGTAAACTGTTGATTAAACTGAGAGTGAATTTGAGAATTTGAAGAGGGATTCAAATGGATTTGATTATACTGTGATGGAAGATTATAAGGATTTAACTGATTTAATTGATTTAATTGGTTAAAATGTTGTTGAAATTGTCCTTGTCCTGAATTATAATTACTGAATTGTGGTTGAGAATGTTGTTGAGAAAGTTGATGAGGAAGTTTAATTCCTGGAGGATTGAGTTGAATATTTGGTTGGGGAACTATGGGAAAAAAATATTATTAGAGATGATTGTTGAAAAAGGATAAGATGATGAAGAAAGCCATCAAAAAAAAAAAAAAAAAAAAAAAAAAAAAAAAAAAAAAAATTACTTGGAAGACTCACGTGACCATTATAGTAATTTCTGTTGCTTTTTGATTGGTAGAAAAAAAAATAATAAGAAAAAAAGGGAAAAAAAAGTGAAACAAGTAAAATTTTATTGAAAACCTGTAATTATCATCACTATAGCCTTGTTGAATTTGATTCTGATCAATTCCTCTTCCTCTGTCAAGCTAAAGTTAAAAAAAGAAAATCAATAACGAAAAAAAAAATGAAAAGAAAATGCTAAAATAAAATCAAAAATCAAAAATCAAAAAGAAAAAAAAATCGGTTCGTCTTGCCAAACCGAAAATTTATTAACATCCATTCCTTTGATTCTCTTCAATAAAAGTAAATTTCCAAACTCCTTCTCCTCCCAATCCAATCCAATTCAATTCAATTTGAAATGTTTGATCATACATACATCCTTTTATTAATACAAATTTTATTTTTCTTCATTTCAATTTTTTCTTTTTTCTTTTTTTTTTCTTTTTTTTATTTTATTTTATTTTTATTTTTATTTACAAACAATTTCTTGGTTTTATTTTTTCAATTTTCATTTTTTTTCTTTCTATCTTTCTATTTTTTATTTATTTTTATTTTATTTATCTTTCTTCATCATTTTCCTTTGGTTTCTTTTTTTTTTCCTTTTTATTTCTTGTAATGTTTTCTCCGTTCGTCTTTGAAGGGAAGGGAAAGGAAGAAGGAAGGGAAGAATGAGAGCAAAAATTTTCCTTTCAGAAAACCATCAAGGAAAGAAAAATCACAAAATAAAAAGAATAAAAGAATAAAATAGAAATAAAATAAAAAATTCAAAGGGGTTTGAATTTTTAAAATTCGTAACCTGATTATATCTTTGAGAATGTCCTTGACGTTGATCATTCCTTGGATTTTGTTTAAAAGAATCATTCCTATAGTTTGGTTTTGAATCATAATGTGAATCCATCCTTTGATCATATCTATTACTATTATTATATGAGTCATGAAATTGTCTATAATCTGTTGGATTAGGGACTTTCTTTTGTCGGTTCTATTGAATTTTTTTCATTGATTTTTTTTTCTGCACAGGAAAAAGGAAAACGAAAAAAAAAAAAAAAAAATTAAAAACTAACATTTTGATTTGGCAAAGACCCATTGCCTCCTAAATCAAATCTATCTTCAAGATCTTGTAGAACTTGGCGAGGAAAGAATTGTTCCCAAGTTTTAAAAAGTCGTTTCATACTTTCTTTTTCTTTTTGTTGAGCGTTCTCATAGACATTACAAAATAATCCGAAAACATGTTCAGAAAAGAGAGAAATATAATCCTTTCCAACATTTTTTATAATTGAATCCAATAAGTACAAGGAAGGAAGTTTTTGTGTTGGTGGTGCCTTTTTTTTTTTTTTTTTTTTTTGAAAAATTAACTTCTTGATTATTTTCAAAAAAAAAATTAAAAATCAAAATCAAAATCAGAGAAGAATTGATTTTTAAGAAATAAATAATAATATTTGATTAAAAATGAAAAAAAAAAAAAAAAAACTTACTTCAATTATTCTATTTGTAATAACGTTAACTATCTGTCTAGCAGCATGGATATTTTCACCAGCCACCATCGTCAGTGTATTAATAATAGGTTTTGAATTATTAACAAGTTCTTGAATATTTGAAGCATATTCACTCGCAATCTCTTCTTGCATTTATACTACATTATCAAAACAAAATTAAAGTTTAGTTCAAATATGATTAAATCAAAGAAAAAGAAAAAAAATGAAAAAAAAAAATTTTTTTACCTTCAATAATCCAATGGGATTTTCAAATGGGAGAAAAAAAAAATGACAAAATAAAAAATGATAAACAAAAAAATAAATAAATTGAATATATTTTGAATACAGTATAAACAGTTCTATGATACAAAGAATATAAGGTTAACTTATAAGTTTTTTATCGTGATTGAAAAAGGTGATTTGGATGAAAAAACTGGTTTGATCAAAAGGAGAAAGAACAATTTGTTTTTATTTTGTTTGTTATTTGAAAAATGGCGAAAAAACAAAAAAAAAAAAAAAAACAAAAAAACAAAAAAAATAAAAAAATCAAAAAGCAAATTTTACTTATAAATTTCTAATCAATTTTCTCGTTTGTCGCATTAAACCATGAATATTTTACATCACAAAAGGTAAAACTATCTCTATTCTTCAATTCTATTCATCATTTTATAACCTCTTAATGTTTATTTATTAATTTTCTCGATTGAAATTTTTATAGTTGGCATGTTTGGAGGAGAGATAATCTTGAAAGAGTGAGAAGAGATGAAGAGAATTTTAGAATAGAGGAAGAGAAAAAGAAAGAAAAAGCAATCAAAGCTGTAAAATTTCTCACTTTTCTTTATTTTTTATCTTTATTTTGATAAATATATATTTTTAATTAACGAATGAATTTTTTTTAGGAACAAGAAGCTCGTTTAAATTTACTTCGTGAAAATTCACAACTTGTTCAAGAAACAAAAGTTGAACAACCTCCAACTCATTTCAATTTATTTCAAAAAGAAGAAGATGAAGTATTTCTTTCTATCCATTTTTTATTTTTTCAGTTGTTAGTTTGTTCCAATATATTTAATTTCTTTTTTCTTCTTCTTTTCATTGAAAATTTTAAAGGCAAAGTATTCAATTAATTTTGCAAAGAATGAAGAGTATGAAGCAGAAATGAGAGCAAAAAAAAGAAAGGAAGAAGCATTCCTTATTAAATATTTAGGAGAAGGATCATCAGAATTTGCTGGAAAAGAACCTTGGTATCATAAAAAACGTGAAGTACCTACAAATGAACGAGTTGAAGATGAAATTATAAAAGAGGAATTAGATCCACTTGTAGAAATGAATGCTTATCTTGAAAAAGGAAAGAAAAAAAGTGAAAAAGAGAAGAAAAAAGATCCAGTTTGTTTTCTTTCCTTCTTTTTTATTTTATTTTACAAATTATTTATTCATTTCAAGAAAATTCATGATTATATAATTATTATATAGAAAGAAGCAAGAAGAGGAAGAATGAAAAGTCAAATGGAAGAGAAAAAGAGAAAAAGGGAAGAACGTTTAGAGAAAGAGAAACAAGAGAAAGATGAAAAACTTGAAAGATCAAAGAAAAGAAAAAAGGAGAGTTCAGAAGAGACAATGGCTCGACTTCGTCAAGAAAAACTTGAAAGAGAAAAAGAAGAAAGGAAAAAAATTGCTTCTTTTGAAAGGGGAATGGATAGTCCAATGGATTTGTATAAGAAAAGGTTTTTATTTTATTATTTTTCAAAATTCCAAAAAAAAACATTTTTTTTTAAATTTATTTTTTATTTTTGTTATATTAGATATTATTCTCAGTTCAATCCTCAATATGCTAAACCTTCCTTTGATCCTAGAGCTTAAATTTTTGTTAACATTGTAAAATTATGAGAAAAAAAAAAAAAAACATTTTGTCCTGTAAATTTTATTTATTTTATTTTGTCAAAAAAGGATTGATATTTTAATTATTGAAGTTGATCAAGAAGTAAATTTGAAGCTCTTTGAACATCATTTCTTGTTGAAACTAAAGCATTTGCTGATTGTTCTCTTGTAAATCCCATTCCCATTAAAAATAGAATATTTTCTTCTGATGGAACAACTGGTTGTTGTCTTACCTGCTTTTAAGTTGAAAAGAATTTGAAATTAAAAGTGGATCAATTATTTTTTTTAAAAAAAAAGAAAAAAAAAGAAGAAAAAAGAAAAAAAAAAAAAAAAAAAAAAAAAAAAAAAGAAAAAAAAAGAAAAAAAAAGAAAAAAAAAAAAAGAAGAAAAAAAAAGAAAAGAAAAGAAAATTTACAGGATTAAAAGCTCTTTGATTTGCTTGTTGTTGTTGTTGTTGTTGTTGAGTATTATTTGGTAAACTTGATGGTGAAGAAGAGAAAATGGGAAGGAGATATTTGGAAGCAAAGTTTCTAATTCTTGGAGGAAATCTCCAATTACGAAAGGAAGTGAAATCTGAAGAATAAAATATTCCAGAAATTAATCCAGAAAGTCCTGCAAAAAATGAAGCATGACCATCACTCAACATTAACTATTTCAAAAAATTCAGTTTTTTTTTTTTCATTTTTTTTTTGAAAAAAAAAGGAAAATTAATTGTACTTGTGCACAAATAAGATATACTAAAGATTTATATGAAAAATTGATTCCTAAAATTCTGAAATTGTACAAAACTGGGATATCATTGAAAAATGGAACTAAGAGAGCAAATATGATTCCATATCTTTTTAAAAAAAGAAAAGATCAGAAAAAAAAAAAAAAAAAAAAAAAAAAAAAAAAAAAAAAGGATTATTGTTATTCATGGAAGAAGGGAAAAAATGAATGAATGAATAAATGAATAATACGGTCCAGAAGAAATATGATCAAGTCCAAAAGAATTTCCTATAACCAAAAACCCAATTTGAGCAAGAGTTGAGAAGATAGATGTTAAAAAAATGTAAGACTAGAAAAAAAAAAATTAATTCTGAATTCAATAAAATAAGGTTGAAGAGAAAGAAAGAAACAAAGGAAGAAAATCAAACTGAGAATTTAGCAGATCCATATCTTCTTTCAAAAAGTCGAAAATAATAAAGAACAATGATTCCGAATAGAATCTCTCCTGTACTTGAAAAAACAAAGTGATGTGAAATAAGTCTCCATATCTTTTTTTTAAAAAAAAGTAACAATTAATATGATGTTAAATCCTATTTTATCAAATCAATAATTTAGAATTTTTTACTTGAAAATTGCTTGTAATCGAAGGGATAATATTTAAATAGAATAGCTCCTTTGCATTTAAAATAGAAGCAAGGAAAGAAGAGACTCCAACTGAAAAAATCACTGCCTTTGTTACAGGTGTTTTATCTATTTATTTTGTTTTAAAACAATTTTTTTTCATATTAGACAAAGCAAAGAATTGTTCAATCAATCAATCAATCTCTTTTTTTTCAAATTTTTATGGTTCAAAGTTTTTTTTTTTCGAAAAAAGAAAAATGAATCAATTTATCAAAAGATAATCAAGAAAATTGCTTACAAAATCCAGAAGGTCCTGCTTCAAGCATTCTTATAAGTTCTAATTAATAGTTGAATAGGTAAACTTGCAAAAAATTTGGGAGGGGAACGTCCTGTTCAAAAAAATAGGTGATCTTGAAAATTTTTGAAAAAAAAACAACCGCCATTTTTTTCTTGTTTTTTCTTCATTTTTTGATGGCAGCGCAACCGAAGCGACTTTCCTCTTGATTGATTGTCACTGACTTTGATTCTTTTGTGCTTTGATTTCATTGCTTCATTGAATCAATAACTAAAGCACTGTAAAAAATGATCAATTCATTTGATTATAATTTTTAACAGAAATTCAAGAATTTTGATTTTTGATTAGAAATAAAATGAAAATTGATAATGCAATTTGATAGACAAAAATTGAATCAATCAATTGGTTCTTTAGATTGAATTCTTATTCACTGAATATTTCAAAATTAAATGTTAGGTGATGAAGTCCTCTCAACCAACTTCTCGTTCAAAGCAAACTTCAAGGTCAGATAATTCCAATTCAAACTCACATCCACCTTCAAGAAAGTTACCTTATCCTTGGAATTCTTGGCCTCTTTATTTTCCAGATTCTGGTTCATTTTATTTCATTATTTCATTATTTTTGAATTTTTAATTTTCATTGTATTTTAGATTATATTGCAGATGAGACCCATGTCAGTTTTATCCCTCCATTGATTGAATATTTTAAGAAAATAGCTCCGTTGTTTTCAAAGGTTCAAAAAAAAAAAAAAAAATTTAAAAACAAATACTGAAAATCAATTTTTTTTAAAAAATAAAATAAATAAAAAAGGAACAAATAGAAACTAATCATGCGGTTACAATTGATTATACGGAATTCATTCAAAATTGTCAACTACCCGATTTACCATCAGAATTAAAGGATAATCCAGCACCAACACTTGCAAGTATTGGATTAGCAGTTTATGAAAATTTAAAAAATCTTGATATTTCTACAACTTCATCATCTTCATCATCATCCTCATCCTCATCATCTACACCTTTTCCTTCATCAATTACTTCAAATTCCGAAAGATCAGAACTTCTTCCAAAAATTAATGTTGTAATATCAAACTATGAACCTCTTACTGGATTAAAAGATTTGAAAACTTCATTAATGGGTAAATTCAATGCATTTTTGATTTTTAATTTTAATTTTTTTTTTTTTGAAATTTTTGTAATCTATTCATTTTTTTAAAAAAGGAAAATTCATTGGATTAAGAGGAACTGTTGTTAGAGTGAGTAGTATAAAACCAAATCCAATTCAAGGATGTTTCATTTGTGCAAAATGTGAAGGAATTCAAATTGTTAAATTTGTGGATGGAAAATATTCACTACCATCAAAATGTAGAACTGAGAAATGTACTTCATCAATGCATATTTTTGATAGACTTTCACCTGATACAATTACTGTTGATTGGCAAAAAGTGAAACTTCAAGAAATAATTAATGATGATAGAAATGATTCTGGAAGAATTCCTCGTTCTGTTGAAGTTGAATTAACAAATCATTTAGTTGATAGTTGTGTTCCAGGTGATGTTGTTCAAGTTGCTGGAATTGTTAAAGTTATGACAACAGATGAAGGGAAAGGAAAAACAAATAATATGTTTATTCCATATATTGATGCAAATTCTGTAACATTATGGTATTTTCTTTCTTTTTAAAGATTCTTTAATGGAATATTGAAACAATTTTTTTTTTTTTTTTTTTTTTTTTTTTT
>Ga0209960_1004212_pt1 | contig 11264 bp, 16 predicted proteins | sample ThiBiot_500_plan_2_FD_183947 | JGI IMG/M metagenome (GOLD analysis project Ga0209960, IMG submission 183947) | Wastewater bioreactor microbial communities from Cape Town, South Africa - Thiocy_expt_500_plan (SPAdes) | ecosystem: Engineered > Bioreactor > Thiocyanate-remediating >... | reverse complement strand
TTTTTTTTTTTTTTTTTTTTTTTTGACAGGTGAAAAAAAAAAATCTTTCTCTTTAAATTCTTAATTTATTTCCCTTCTTATGTATTTCTAGCTGATTTTCAACTTCAAGGACCTGAATATTTCGTTTATACTTCTCAATCAAAATGTCTTAATGTTGATGGAATGAATGATGCTCAAGATTTCCAAGATGTCTTGGTATAATTCATCTTTTTTTTTCACCTGTCATTTGACCTGATTTGAAAAAAATTTGAATTCAATTAAAATTAATGTTTAGAATGCAATGAACACTATTGGGGTTACACCTGCTGAACAATATTCTATTTTTCAACTTCTTGCTGCAATTCTATGGTTAGGAAATATTCAATTTTATGAGATCTCACAAGATCAAGCAGCTATTCAAGATCCATCTGGTACATTTTTAATTTTAATTTTAATTTTAATTTAATTTATTGATTTCCTCATTCAATTACATTCTTTTTAGTCCTTGAAATGGTCGCTTATCTCCTTGAAATTGATAATACAATTTTGTCAAAGACTTTTGAAACCCGTGTAATGGAAACTTCAAGAGGAGGACAAAGAGGAACAACTTATAATGTGCCCTTAAATTGTCCTCAAGTAATTTTATTTTTATTTTTTCAACTATTATTTCCTTCTTTTTTTTCATTTTTTTAAAAAAAAAGGCTGGTGCTGTCAGAGATGCATTAGCAAAATCAATTTTTGATCGCCTTTTTGATTGGATTGTTGTAAGAATCAATCAATCAATGCAAACTGCTTCAACTCAAAAACTTCTTCTTGGTGTCTTAGATATTTATGGTTTTGAAGTTTTTGAAGTATTTTTTTTTTTTTCCTCCCAAAATACTACAAATTTATTTATCAATTTCATTTACCAATTCATTTATTCTTTATTTTTCTTTATTTTTATCTTATTTAGCACAATAGCTTTGAACAACTCTGTATTAACTATGTAAATGAAAAACTTCAACAAATTTTTATTGAATTAACACTCAAACAAGAACAAGAAGAATACGTGAGAGAAAAAATTAAATGGACTCCCATTGACTTCTTCAATAACAAAATTGTATGTGATTTAATTGAAGAAAAGAAACCTCCTGGTATCTTTTCAATTATGGATGATGCCTGTGCTACAGCTCATGCAGATCCCGCAGCTGCAGACAAAAGTTTGATGCAAGTAAGAATTCAAAAACAAAAACAAAAATTTCTTTCTTCATAATAATCTAACTAAATAATAATTTTTTTAAAAAATAGCGTCTAGGAACACTTGGATCAAATCCTCATTTTAAAGATCTTGGTCAAGCAGGATTTTTAATTCGTCATTATGCTGGAGATGTTACTTATGAAGCATTTGGAATGACCGATAAAAATAAAGATCAATTAGGCTTCGATATTCTTGAAGCAATCCAACTCTCAAGAAATAACTTTTTATTATCTTTGTTCCCAGAAAAAGTTTTTTTTTTTTTTTTTTTTTTTTTTTTTTTTTTTTTTTATAAACAAAAAAAATTAATTCATTTTTCTTATTACAATTAGGTTGATCGTAATGATAAGAAGAAACCAACAACTGCAAGTACAAAAATCAAGGTGCAATTCTCTTTTCTTTTTTTCTTGTTTCAATTTTTCCAATATGTTTAATAAAAAAAAAAAAGACTTCTTGTAATGCACTTGTAACAGCTTTATCAAAATGTACTCCTCATTATATTAGATGTATTAAACCAAATGATAACAAACAACCTGGAGAATATGACTTAAAACGATGTGTCCATCAAATTAAATACCTTGGTTTATTAGAAAATATTAGAGTTAGAAGAGCTGGATTTGCTTTCAGACAAATTTTTGAAAAATTCTTGGAAAGGTAAAATTAAAACTAAACTTCTTTGATCTTCATAAAAACAATTCAAAAAAAAAAAAAAAAGATTTTTCCTTCTTTCTCGAAGAACTTCTTATGCTGGAGAATATACTTGGACTGGTGATGCAATGAGTGGATGTCGTGCAATTTGTGAAGATTGTGGTATTTCAAAAGATGCATGGCAAATTGGAACAACAAAAGTTTTTATTAGGCACCCTGAAACCGTAAAAATTTGTTTTAACTTTTCAATAATCTTTTTTTTTTCCAATCAATCAATCAATCAAACAAACCTTTTTCTTTTTTCTTTTTTTTCATTCTTGAATAAAGTTATGGGCTTTAGAACATTTGAGAGAAAGATATTGGCATAATATGGCCATGAAAATTCAAAGAGCTTATAAGAATTATGTACGATACAAGAATGAATGTGCAAGAAGAATTCAAAGAGTCTTCAAATCTTGGAATAATACTAAAGTTTATCTTCAAGTTCGTGATTATGGTCATCAAGTTTTAGGATCAAGAAAAGAAAGAAGAAGATTCTCATTGGTGTCAATGAGAAGATTTTTGGGAGATTACTTAGATTTTGCTTCAAACTCTGTTCTTCAAAATGCTTGTGGTTCAGGAGGTTTCTTTCTTTTTTTTCTAAGAAATGAGAAAAAACTAATAAATAAATAAATAAACTTAAAGCTCAATATGAGGGAATTCTTTTTACAAGCAAAGCACAAATTGTAGTTCATAAAACTTTCAAATCTCCAAAACCATATCCAAGATTTTTAGTCATGACCAAACAAGCCATCTATATCATTGAAACAAAGTATCCTTTTTTCTTTTTCTAAAAAAAAAAATCTCTCCCTCTTATTAAAAAAATTTTTTTCTGTTAGAGTTGAAAAGAATTTGGCTGTAACCACTCTCGAAAGAAGAATTCCACTCTCTGCAATTCAAGGTGTTGGATTGAGTCCAAATATGGATGATTGTGTTGTTCTATTCGTTCCAAGTGAATATGATTGTGTTCTATTTTTGATGTTTAAAACTGAGTTCATTACTCATTTGGCTTGGCATACTGGTGGTAATTTATCTGTAAATATTGCACCAATGTATTTTTTTCTTTTTTTTCCAAAAGAAAGGAATAAAAATAACATGATAAATTAATAAAGGTTGGAGTATATGAAAAAACCTGGTAAAAAGGCAAAGATCCAATTCGCCAAAGATGAACTTGCCAAAAATGACTTTATCATGAAAAAAGGCATTGTCTCAATCGCAACTGGTTTACCTGCAACTCGAGGTTAATTTCAAAAGAAACTTATTTTTCTTTGTTTTATTTTTATTTTTTGAAATAATTATTAAATTTTAGTTTCTGATCCACCTTGTCGAAGAAATGAACCTCCACCAAAACCAATTACAACTGGAAAATTATTGAAGAAATCAGTATGATTCATTACATTTTTCTCTTTCAATTTATTTCTTTTTCTTTGCTTTCTTTTAACATTTTTTTTTATTTTTATTTTTTGAAAAAGGGACCACCCAGTCAAAAGCCTCCTATGGGACAAGCCCAAAAACCTCCAATGGGTTATTCTCAACAACCTCCAATGGGACAAAATCAACCCCCTCAAAGACCACCACCTCAAAATCCTACACCTGCCCCATCTTCAGGTAATTAATCTATAATGGTGCTCTTATTTCTTTTCTCATTCTAATTATTTTTTTAAAAAAAATGTAGGACCACGCTATAAGGCATTATATGACTATGCAAAACAAGAAAATGAAGAACTTTCTTTCCAAGTTGGAGCAATTTTGGAAATTGTTCACAAAAGTGAAAATGGTTGGTGGACCGCAAAATGTCAAGGTCAACAAGGTTTAGTCCCTTCAAATTATTTAGAAGAAATTAAAGAAGCACCTCCAAAACCTATGGTTCAAAAACCTACTGCTGCTCCAATTCCCCAACAACAACAACAACAAGTTTTTTTTTTTTCATTAAAAATATTCCCATAAATCATTACTAAATAAATAAATAATTTCTAGCCTCCTCAAAATCAATTTAGACCCCCTCAAAAACCTGCAACTCAAAATCCAGCACAAACTCCACCAACTTTCCAAAAACCACCCCCAACCTTTCAAAAACCACCTCAAGAAAATCCAACCCCTTCTCCAAAACCAGGTGGATTTGTTCCTCCAAATCCAGGACAAGTTCAACTTAGACCTTCTCCCAAACCCACACAAAATCCAACTCCAAACCCTACCCCAAAACCAAGTTTCAATCCAACCCCAAATCCCTCTCCAAAACCTAATATTAATCCAAACCATGCCCCAAAACCACAAATTCCTACCAATACTCAAAATCCACCTCCAAAACCTGTTATGATGCCAGTAATTTTTATTTTATTCAATTTATTTTCTTTTTATTTCATTTATTTTATCTGTTTTTTTTTTTTTTTTATTTAAAAAAAAATCTCATTAGAAACCTTCTGATTCCTCAAATCCTAACCCTGCCCCAAAACCAAAACTTCCACCACCAACAAATAATTCAAATCCAACTCCCTCTCCAAAACCTAATATTAATCCTGCCCCAAAACCACAAATGACTCCAAAACCAAATTCTACTCCACCACCTAATCTTGTCCCCAAACCTGGAATGGTTCTTTTTCTTTTTTTTCTTTTTTCTTCCCTTGACTTTAATTTTCTAATAATTAAAATAATAGAAACCCCCTGTTAATCCTCCACCAAGTTCAAATTCTGGTCCTCCCCCTTCAAATAAACCAATGTGGGCTACTACTATCCAAAGACCACCCTCACCAGATGAAAATGATGATGATGATTGGGATTAATCCTTGATATATTAATCAATTTTTTTAAACAAAAAAGATGAATAAAGAACTCTAAAATTCTTCATTTATTTGTTTTGTTGAAATTTTTGAATACTTTGAACTCTTCTTTGGTTTTTTAATATCGAGATCTCCTTCTTCCTCATGATCAGAGTCTTCGAAACTACGAGATTTATATGTTCTCTCTGGAATAAAATGTGATTGTGATAGTTCTTGAAGTTGTTGTTGCTGTTGTTGAATTGAAAAGGAACTTGAACTTGGTTTTGTTGGTTGTTGATTAAATGGATTATAAATTTGATTTTGGTTTTGATTTTGATTTTGGATTTGGATATGATTTTGATCTACATTAGTTGTTTGATTGGAGCTAAATATTGAATCAGGTTGAGAGAAATTTGATTGAGATTGAGGTTTACTTTGAGGAAAATTGGAAAGGTTTGATTTTTCTTCTTGACTTCCGGAATCAAGAAGTGATACATCAAAGTTTTCAATTGGAAGTGTTGAGGAAATAGGTGGTTGATTTGGACGGAAAGGTGAAGGATTATAATTGTAAGAGGAAATGTTTGTTCGAGGTTGATTTAAATTTTGTATTGGTTTAAGTCCTGTTTGATTGGAAGATGAAGTTGTTGTAGGTTGATGACTTGGAGAATTGGAAGTTGAATGTAGGTGATGAAAGTTTGAAATGTTTAATGAACCAAGTGGTGATGTTGTTGATTGACTTTGAGATTTGCTTTGTGGAGATTGTGAATTAAATTTCACTGGGGTTGTAGTTGGAGTATTAAATCCTTCTTTTTCAGGAGTTATTGTCTTAGAAGGAGGAGGAGGTGAATTGATTTGATTTTCGATTACATTTTTCTGTCCTATATTGACAAAAAAAAAAAAAATCATTTATTCTTTTTTCTGAAAAATAAAATAAAAGATAAAATAAAACAAATAATAAAACTAACTTTGTAATTCTGCCTGTTGTTTTTTGATCTTGTCTTGTTCAACTAAAGGTGATCATTTTATAATGAAAATTAATTAAAATTTGATTTTCAAAAAAAAAAGAAAAAAAACCTTTTAATTGTTCTTGATGTTTTTTAATTCTTTGTTCGACTTTGATTCTTTCTTCTTTCAATTTTTGTTCTTCTCTTTTCATCTTTTCTTCATGTTCTTTTTGTTTTTGTAGAAATTCATTTTCCAATTTAATTCTCTCTTGAATTTTAATTTCCTGAATTTCATTAGTTGATTGTAAAATACTTTGTTTTTGTTCCTCAATAACTTGTTTTTCTAATTGAAGTTGTTCTCTTTCTCTTTTCATTTCCTCTTGTTGTTTCATTAATGATTCAATTTGTTCCTTGATTCCATTTTTTTTCTCTTCAATTAATTTTTCTTCTTCTTTAATTTTTTGTTGATAACTTTCAAATTCTTCTTTTTCTTGCTCAAATCTACTTTTTTCTTCAATAAATGTATTGAGTTTTTGTTGTTGAAGTAAAATCTTTTCATTTTCTTCTTGTTCTTTTTGTTCTCTTTTCGACTCTTTCAATTTCTTCTTTGTCATCTTTTCTTCTAATATTTTATTTCTTTCCTCTTCTTGAATTTCTTTTCTAATCTTCTCAATTTCAATTTCAAAATCCTTTTGTTCTACATATTTATTTCCTACATCCTCTAAATTATTCTCACCATTTTCAAGAATTTCATCTGAACTTGGAGGATTAAACCTACCTGAAACGAAGCCAAAATCTTTACAAATTATAGTTGCTGATTTCATTCCACTTGATGCAAATGCATACCCTAGTAATAATAAAAATACTTCATATCTTTCTTCTTCTGAAAATGATTCCTTATCTATTTATTAATTTAGTTTGAAACTTCAGAGTGTTAAAGAGAAAATAAATCAAAATAAAAAAATCAAACCCGGTTCACTCAATAAAGTCCTTAATAATTCATAACTTTGACTTGAAAATAAAGTTTCAATTATCTTTGACTTCTTTGTAACAAATTCAACATGATTTTCATTAATACTTACATCTTTTGAATTTTGAAATAAATGGTTGATTGCGATTAACCTAAATGTATTCCAGCCAATAAATTGAAACGATTTTGAATTGGGTGCATCTCTATGAATAAAACAATGATTGAAGAAGGAAAGAAAGTTATTGATTTATTATTGTTTGATTGATTGATAAAAGAAAGAAAAATCGAAATAAGAATCAAAATAAGAATCAAGAGTAAAATAAATAAAATAATGAAACAAAGATTAATAATATAGAAAAAACAATCAATGATTAAAAAAACAATATAAATATCTTTTAATAAAATTCAAAAAAATGAACCTTTGTTGTATGATTTCAAGTAGCATCTCTTCATCTTCAATCTTCCATTCAGCTTGCAATCTTCCTTTTCCTTTTCCCTGATTCTTATTCTTCTTTTTCTTCACCAAAGGGATTTCTAAATTAGAGCTCTCATCCAATTCATCATCATGTTCTTCATGTTCTTCTTCTAATTCATTCTTATTCTCCTTCTTCTTTCCCTGTTTTTCTATTATCACTTCCTCATCTTTCTCTTTCTCTTTCTCCTTTTTTTTCTTCTTTCCACCAAAACATCCCATTCTCAAATAAATTTAAAAACTAATTGAAAAATATAAAAATTAAAGTTTGTTTGTTCCAAATGATGTTGAATAAGAGTGGAGATTTACGAGTTTATAAGTCGGAAAGCAATTAATTTAATTAGAAAAAAGGTTGGTTTCGTTCAAATTTTCGTCGTTTTGGCGGGAAAAAAAAAAAAAAAAGTTTTGAAAAGAAAACTCAAAACAAAAAAGACAAAAAGAAATTTGTTTCACATTTGAGATTCAACAATCTAAATTTGAATTGTTCAAGCTTTACTTTATTCTTATTTCTCTTGTATTCCATTGTAGATTTCATAAAGATTGCCTTTGAGTTTTGTTTTCATTTCTGAAAAAAAAGATTCTTTTTCCCTTCAAAATTGTTTGTTTAATTTCTTTTCTTTTTTTTTTTTTTTTCTTTTTTTTTGAGTTTCACAAAAAACCTTATCTTTCAAAACCAAAAGTGTTTCAACCATTATAAAATCTACAAATATATTTCATTGAAGAATTCAAACGGTTTTGGGGTGTTTGATGTTAGAAAACAAAAGAGAAAAACGAAAATGAAGGGAAAAAGAAATGAAAAATGGCGCACAAAAAAAAAAAGTTCGAGAAAAATTTCAAAAAAGGAGTTCATCTCAGCAAAATAGCAAACCTATCCAATACAACAAAGCTAACAAATATATAAACCTAATATTACAACCAATTCTCAACGCTTAAGGACATTACTTTACATTATCTCTAGTGATATTGAAATTATATTTTCAATACAATCTCTCAAACAACAAAAAGGAGGAAAAAAAAGAAGGAAAAAAAATAATTAATTGGAAGTTATTTTGTTAGTTCACCTTGGAATTTTTTCTGTTGGCTTTACTCAATTCTTTTATTTTGTATTGTTATTTGATATTTATTTTGTTACTTTGTTGTTGTGAATATCCTATTTGAACACCTTTGCTTTGCTTTGTTTTTTCAAGAGTGAGAACTTTTTATAAACGGAAATCAGGAATTAGAATTAAAGTTTGAAAGGAAGGAAACAAAAAATGGGAGAAGTGGATTATTATTTTATCTTGGAAGTTGATAGAAGAGCTAGCCAAGATGAAATTAAGAAAGCGTAAGTGAATTATAACTTATTATTACTTCTTTGTTATCTAAAAAATGAAAAATTCTTATTTTTTTTTTTTTTTTCAGTTATAGGAAAAAAGCTTTAATGTACCATCCTGATAAAAACCCTAGTAATAGAGAAGAAGCAGAACAGAGGTTTAAAGAAGTATCTGAGGCATATGAAATTCTTGGTGATGGTAAAAATTTTATTTTATTTTATTTATTTTATTTGAAAATATAAAACATAACATTTTTTGAAAAAAATAGAAAATAAAAGAAAGTATTATGATACATATGGAAAAGACGGAATTTCACAAGCCACAGATTATGGAGGTTTGTCTTCTTGTATCAGAAAAAAAAAAAAGAAATTGTGGAATTATCAAAATTTTTAAATATAAAATAAATAGGATATCACTTTAAAAGTCCAGAAGAACTTTTTCGCGAAATGTTTTCTCAAGATTTTTTCTCTCAAAGTGGATTTAATCATCCATTTTTTCAAAATACAGGATTTAGAGATCCATTCTTTGAGAATAATCAATTTTCAAATTTTTCATCTTTTCATGATCCTTTTCAATCACATTTCGCAAATTCAGGTTTTCCTGGCCAAAGGTATCATTTTTTTTTTTTTTTTTTGTTTAACCTTTTTAACTTTCATTTTTTCTTGAAAAAACTAATCCAAATACAAAACAAAAATTTTAGCTACTCTTTTTCATCGTCATCTTCTTCTATGCCTCGAGGGAACTTTTCTTCACGCTCAGAATCAACAACCATTGTAAATGGAGTTAAAACAACTGTAATAAAAGAAAGAGATGCACAAGGTAATGAGACAATTACCACTCATAAAGCTGATGGAACCTCTTATGTCACATATAATGGAAATTTGTTAACCCAGAATTAAAAACATTATTTTTTTAGTTTCAGAATTGCTTCTTTTCCACGAGTACAATGATGAAAGAATAAAAAATAAAAATAAATAAAATAGTTATTATAACAATTTTTTTAATTCTAAGAAAAAATATAAAAAAAAGAGAAAATTAAATTTTTTATTTTTTTTTTTTTTTTTTTTTTTTCTATTCACAAACTAATTTTTTGGGGAAAAGATCTCTCTTGTTTTTTTTGTTGTTACTTATTGTTGTTCTAATTTCCTTCCTTCCTTCCTTCCTTTCTCTCTTTTTTCACTCTTCATATTGTATTACAGTCATCATCAAATCCCCAAAATCATACCAAAATGTTCCGAAATATAATAATAAACATACTACAGATAAATGTTGATTAATAGCTCTAAAAGTGTGAACTGTAACATCATTTTGATAGTTATAAAAATCAGTAACCAAAAGTAATCCAATAGGAAGATAAAGTGACACAAAGAATGAGAGGGCATAAGAGATTCTCTTTTTGAGGGTAATTGATTTGGAAAGGAGTGATAAAGTTTCTTTTGAGCAATTACTCGTTAAACAATGTTCTTCTAGAATTTGGTAGACAGAATTATTCAAAAATACATAAGAAACCATAGTTGGAAAGAAGAAAAGGACGAAAAGTAAATGGGTTTCAGGACTTCTTGCTGTATCAAAAACTGCAAGTAATCCTAGAAAAGGAGAAGCAAAAAGTCCAAAAAATAACGCAAGTCTATTTCTTCTCCATCCTTTCATTCCAATAGCACTTGTAAATTGTCTTCTTTGAATTTCTCTTTTAACTCTACCATAATTAAGAGTTACACTAATCTATTTAATTAATAAAAATTTTTAGTTTTGTACACAATATATAAATTAAAAATCAAAAATAAGTTTTTTTTTGATAAAAAATCGAAATAAGAAAAATTGTTACAGCTAAAATTGCTGAAGTTATCGTTAATCCAAAAGAAAATATAGCACTTTCTGGTGGGACCTTTGCCATATCTGAAATATAAGGCCAATAAATGCCACCAATATCTCTTTGATAATATCTATTTAATGAAACACATATTCCCAATGTACTCAGAGCGACAATTAATCCAGAAAGAGGGAAATACTTTGACGAGAACGAAACAGTTTCACTAAACGACTTATCTTCAGAATCCTCCAGAGAGAACGCAGGGATTAACCCTTCTAATTTCCTTTTACTTAGGTCATTTTCAGAAGAAGGGTCTGAGCCTCGATGTCTTAAGACGCCCGATTTTGAATGGTTTGGAGAGGAGTCTTTTAACCTTAGCATGCTAAGGGTGGTGGTCGTGGTCTTGAGAAGTTGAAACTTAAGAGTTGAAGAGGAATAAGAAAGAATGGAAAGTTAGATATATTGGAAGGATAAAGTAAAGAGGAGGGATTCAGGGGCTGGATATTTAAAAAAAAATTTTTTTTTTTTCTCTTTTTGTTGGCCATGTTTTTTTTTTCCTTTTGAACTTTATCTCTAATCAGCGAACTTGAACCGAATGTCTTTGGAGTCCTTCATTCCTTAATTGTGAAACCAAAGTTCTTCATCACAATGTATTTGAGTTGAATTCAATGAAGTTTCAATTTTCAAGTTTCAAAGTATGATATTTCTTCTTTTTTTTTTCTTTTCTTTTTTTAATGCTTTTTTTTCAACCTAATCACCTTTTTGCTTTTCTTTGATATAGAAATGAAGAACCTTTATTGGTATGATGTGAAGCTTGTATTCCCTTTGATTTGCAAAATTTGAAATTCAAGAATCAGCTTCTTTTTAGTTTAACGATGATTTTCAACTTTTCAATGCTGATGATAGGTTTGATTTTTCAAAATTATTTTTTTTTTTTCACAATGATTCAGAGGTCTTTGAAGCATGAAATTTGATGATAGACTTTTCAATGTTTCTTTCTTTATTTATCAATTTTTAAATTCAAATCAAGTTCTTTTATTATTCTTCTTCTATTTTTTTTCTTTTTCTTTTTCTTTTCTTTTTACTTTTGCTTTTTTTT
>Ga0209960_1004210_pt1 | contig 11270 bp, 15 predicted proteins | sample ThiBiot_500_plan_2_FD_183947 | JGI IMG/M metagenome (GOLD analysis project Ga0209960, IMG submission 183947) | Wastewater bioreactor microbial communities from Cape Town, South Africa - Thiocy_expt_500_plan (SPAdes) | ecosystem: Engineered > Bioreactor > Thiocyanate-remediating >... | reverse complement strand
TTTTTCCCTTAATATTCAAGAAAGAAAAAAGAAAAGAAAAGAAACTTTATTTTTTTCTGTCTCTAGGCTAAGCATATCTTCTTCAAGAGATTGAATACTATCAAAAGAAAAGAAAAGAAAAAGAAAAAAGTTAAAATCTCGAAGAGAGAAAATAACAAAAATAATAATAAATAAATAAATAAATAAGAACTGTTCCATAGCATTAGTCAATTGAAGTTCGTGTTTCTTGGATTGGGCTTGATTTTGATCATGTTCATTTGATAAAGTTTCTCTTTCTTCAATTATTTGAGCTAATTTTTCATCCTTTTCTTTTAATTGCTTTTGAATATTATGTAATTCAATCTCATGTTGTTTTTTTAATTCTTCAATTTCCATTGTTAACCTTTGATCTGGAGAAGAAGAAGAAAAAAAGAAAAGAAAAGAAAAAAGTAAGGGCAATTATGAAATGAAAAAGGAATGATTTTACCAGAGAGTTGCTCTTGTGCATTAGCTTCAGATAATCTTGTAAGTTGAGCTTCGAATTCTGTTGTTCGATGTTCAAAATCTTCTTTAAGCTTCTTGATTTCTGTTGATTGATTTGAAATTTTTTCTTCCCTTTGTTCCAATTGAGAGGACATATTGGAAATCATATCATTTAATGATTTGATTTGATTCTCCAATTCACTATTTTGAGTTGACAAATCATGGATTTTACTAGTTAATTCAGAGCTTTCATTCAAAGGAACATTTTCAGAATGTTGAATTTGAGTTGGAGGATTAGATTGAGTTGATAGACCTTGAATTTGAAGATCTTTCTCTTTATTTTCTTCCTCCAATTTTGTGACTTTGGTTGATAACTCTTGAATTTTAATTTTTGCTTTCGCTTTTAATTTGTTCATTGTACTTGTAATTTCTTTATTTTCTGTTTCCAATTTTTTTAATTGACTTGATAATTCTTTATCATCTGCAAACATTAGATTCTCTTGTGCTTCTTTGACTTTTTGATTTTCTTTCCTTAAGTTTACAATTGTTTCCTTTTATTATTTTTTTTGAAAAAAAATGTTATCAAAGTTGAATTGAAATTTTTTTTTTTGGGATAAATGAATGAACCTCTTTTTCACGAAGAGATTTCCCATAAAATTCTATTCTCCTTTTTTGTTCTTCCAGTTGTTCGAGGAGATGAGCATTGTCATATTGTGTCTAAAATTGATCAAAAAAAAGAATGTTATTTTTTTTAAATAAAAAAATCAAGTCATGAAAAACCATCACGAAAAACAAAACAAAAAATCACAATCACCAAAAAAAAATAATAATCTCATTCCCAAATCTTAGTTCTTTGAAAATGGGAATAGACTGCATTCTATTCCCATTCAAAAAATTTTCAGAGAATAAGCACAAATCACAAATTAAAAATAAGAAATTCAAATAAAAAATCATATTCTCTATCTGTTTTTTAAAAAAACCAAAATATATTCATTTCTTCATTGCATTTTGTTAAAAAGAAAAAAAAAATATCTGTTGTATGGTTTTTTTTTAAAAAAATTAAATTCAAAATGAAATTTCTTTTTTTGCAAAATATTTTTCTTTTTTTTTCTGTGTCTGTATTGTATGGGTATGAGTTTTTAAAGAGTATGATGAGTATTAAATGAGAATGGTAAGGGTAAAGAAGGAAAGGAAACCTTCTCCTCTAGTGCTGGTGCTGGCGTCTCATCAATCCATCCTGCATTCCCTTCTTCTTCAGCCATGTTTGTTTGGTTTGTTTTTTGTTTTTGTTTTTGTTTTTGTTTTCTCATAATCATTTTATATTCCAATTTTGAAATTTTAACTTTAGATTTTATTCACAATTTTTTAATTTTTTCTTTTAATTTTTCTTTTTAAATTTCTTTTTTCTGGATATTTTTTGTCTAGTTCAAGAGGGAATCAACAATTGCTTTTACATTGACTTTTTTGAGATCGGTATAAGTTTGTCCAGTTCCAACGAATACAATTGGTTGACCTGTTGAGTAACACATTGAAATTGCAGCACCAACCTAATGTAAGAAAGATCCATAATATCAGTAAAAAAAGAAGAAAAGAAAAAGAAAAAAAGAAAAAGACCTTATCATCAATGGTATCAAATTTTGTTAAAACAATTCCATCAATAACACGAGGATTTGGTGAATCTGCATAATCTCGAAGAGCTTGATTGAATTTAACAAGCTGGTCAACTCCATCATTTCCGACTAAAGCTTCTCCAACAAAAAAGACTTTATTTGGTTGATTAATTTTCACAAGCTAGAATGAATAATTTTTTTTTGAAAAAAACAAGATAAATTGATATTTATAGAGCCAAAGAAAAATTTTGGAAAAAAAAAAAAAAAAACCTTAGCTAATGCTCTCATTAAAGGTTCATTATCTTGCATTCTACCAGCAGTATCAACTAAAACAACATCAAAACCTTGAGAATTAGCTAAGATGGGAAATGATGATTATTTTATTGAAGATTGATTGATTATTTAATTTATGAAATACCATAACGAATAGCATCTTGTGCAATGTTTGCGGCATCTTTTCCATAACCCTTCTGATATAATTCAATTCCATTGTTAGAAGCACCCAAAGCTAAGAAATGAAAAAGAAGAAAAAGAAAAAAAAGTCAAAAATAAAAATTTGGAATATTAGAACAAAATTTCAAACCATTTAAATTTTGGACATGTCTATTTAATTGTTCAACAGCACCTGATCTAAAAGTATCACATGCTGCAATAAGAACTCTTAAATTATTTTGTAAAAGCCAAAAACTAATAATTTGATAAATTTGGGAGTTAGGATTTGGTTTTAAATAAATAAATAAATATTAATCAATAAAGAACCAAATTTTCGCTAAATTTGTAGACTTTCCAACCCCATTCACGCCACAAAAGACAATTGAATAGGTTTTTTTTTGTTCTTTAGAAGCTAAAATATCTCTGAATGAAATTATTATTTGTTTAGAAAAATAAATCAGTCAAAAATTGAATTTTTTAAAAAAAAACCTTAAAATATCTGTTGAACTTTTTGGAGTCAAAATTCTTTGTAAAGCAGTTTCCATTGATTCTCTAATAATAGATGAAACTCCTATAATATGAATGTGAGAAAGAGTCAAGAAGAAGAAGAGAAGAAGAAAGTAGATACCAGTGAAGGAACTGACAGTTTTCCCAATTAAACTTTCTAATACCGAATCACAAAGTTTCTCAGCAATTTCTATTGCTACATTTTTTCCAATTAAAATATCTCTCATTTTGCTGAGTGGTTCTTCTAAATCACTTCTTTCAAGTACTTTTTGTCCAGTTAATCCTTTAAAAAAGGAAGAAATTTTCCCGGAGATTGAAGAGTCTTTAATTTGAGCTAGCAAATAATGATTTTTTTATTTAAATTAATCTATCTACCTAAATTAGATTTGAGTCATAGAAAAAAAAAATTGGAATACTTGGTTTATATTCTATATCTGGAAGTTGATAGTCTCCCTTATTTAATTCAATTAATTTACGAACTTCATCAGAAATCTTTTAGATGAATAAAATTGAGATTGATGTTGAAATTAAAAGAAAAAAAAAAGAAGAAGTAGAAGAAAGAAGAAGAAAAGAAAGAAAGAAACCAAGGCTGAAGAAATTCCATTTTGAGATTCTGAAGATTGAACACTTCGATCTAATGCTTCTAATTCTTCTTTGGTAATTTTATCACTTTTTCTTGTTGCCATAATTTTTGGCTTTTTTGGAGAGCTTGAAAATTAAATAATATGAAATTTAGGTCAAAATTTTATGTCATAATAAAATTATAAATAATACTCAGAGGTAGGTTCCTTTGGTTTTACTTTTCTATTCTTAATTTTTGCGGCGATTTCTTCTTTTGTAAGAGGAACAGTTGAAGATTCCTCAGGTGCATCTTCTGAATCAATATCTTGAACTGAATTTGGATCTTCATCAGCTGAGTTTTCTGAAGCTGATTCGATTCCTTTTTTTGATTTCTTCTTTTGTTTTTCGGTTCCTCCTTTATTTTTTTTTGTTTCTTGATATGTTTTTTGAACACGAGGAGCTTTACTTTCCTTTTTTTTTTTTTTTTAAGAACAAAAACATTGATGAGATCAATTTTTGAAAGAAAAAAAGAAGGGAAAAAAAAAAGATACCTCATCAAAACGTTGATGAATTTTCATAAAAACAGGAGTAAATGGGTACTCATGAATCTTAGTACGATCTTTAATTAAAGAACCAAAAAGTTCACAAAATGATATCTTCACTGTTTCAAGGAGGTTGTCAAGATATGAGAGAGAATACATTTTTTGAGAAACAGACTGGTTTTTTTTTTTTTTGAAGAATTTGTCATTGAACAAAATCATCAAATATCAAAATAAATAAGATACCACAAATATTAAGTTAAGATCATTTGCAAAAGTCCATTTTAAAAGGTATGGTCCATTTGTATATGAGTTTTCTCCTGCTCTATCCTTTTTTTAATGTGAATTGGAATCATAAATTGATTTAATTGATGTTTGAATTTGGGATTATTGAAATGGAATGGAATGGAACAATAGAAGGTCAAAAAAATAAACCTGAAGTAAAACATTTTGAATCAATGCATTTATAGGGTCTCCTTCAAGTTTATAGAATTGGAGTGACCAGAGAACTAAGCCACCTTTTGTTAATACAAGGAATAAGTCCAACATTTTCTCTCTATTTCTATTTCAAAAAAAAAAAAAAAAATGAATTAAAAGGTTGACAACTTCATTTTAATGATTGAAAAACAGCTATTTTAAGTGTTTTGATGCAAAAGTTATTGATTTAAAGTGTATTTAATGTTATTGAAATTGAAAATGGATGAGGAGTTTGTTCGAAAGTTTTCCAAAGGCGCCATTTTTTTTTTTTTTTGATTTCTTTTCAAAAACTGCCACGCAAACAAACCTTTACTTATTGAAGGTGTGATATCATGAACAACGACAACAATTTTTTCAAAAAAATTGAATAATTTCAATTTTTAATTAATTATCTTGAAGGATAGATGATCAAATTTTGATTCCTTATTGAAATTGAAAGTGTCACAAAATAAATTTCCTTCCTTCTTAATTTGATTTGAATTTTCTGTTCGGAATTCAAAATATTTAAAATCATTTTAGATTAGTCTAATAGTCCTTTGAAAAAGTTTGTTTTGACTTTTTTTCTAATCTTTTTTTTATTCATTCTTTAAGTTTAAGAAACTGACAAATTACGAGTATTTTTGATAACAAGTTCTTGTAAAGTTGATTCGGTTTCCTTTTTTGTTTTCTCTAAACTATCAACATGTTTCTTTAATGCTTCTAAGTCTGAATCATTCTCTTTCATACTTTGTTTCATTTCTTCTTTCAATTTATTTTGAGGAACAAAGACGAACCTTTAATTATTTGAAAATTGAAAAATTGAAACCCCAAAAAGTTTTTTTAAAAAAAAAGAAAATAAAATAAAAAAGAAAAGAAAGAAAAATACATTCTTCCTACTCCTTTGAAAGTTTTTACATCATCAGTAATTGGATCTAATTCTTTAAGAGTCAATTCTGTTCTTCTTCTTTCTTGTTGTTTTAAAGACAAAGTTGTTGATGCAAGACTTAATTGTTTAGAAGTCTCTACCAATCTTGATTGAAGAGTAAAAAATTCCTATTAACAATTGTTTGAAATCAAATTAAAGGATTAGAAAGAAATCAAAGAAACAAAATTATTCGTGAATCAAAATTACTTTTTGTGAATCTTCATCTTGGAAATAAACTTGAGCCATATTGTTCAAAGAGAAATTCTACAAACTTTTTTTTCAAAAAAGATTTTCAGTAAGTAAGTAATATAACATTTTTTGGTGAATAAAGAAAGAAAGAAGTTATCAATTCATAAGTTGTTCATTGAAATTCATTCAATTCCAATTCAATTCTATTTCGAATTCTATTTCGAATTCTATTTCTATTCCATAATTCAAAAAAATGAGAGGTTCCTTCCAATTTTAATTCTAAAGTTTCACTTTAAATCCAAAAAATTCACAACAACTTCCTATCTATCCACTTGAACTTACAATTCAATGAATTTTGAAAATGATTGCTCTTTGAAGGTCTTCAAACTCCCAATAAATCACAAAATAATCCAACAACCTGTTAACTATTTCAACCAATAATTTAAATTTTTCTATCATTCAAAAAAGTATCAATTGATTGAAAAAAATGTAAACATGATTTGGAATATTGTGCTTGGGAAGAATGATTTAAGTCTTAATGAACGACATTTAGGATGTTGATTCAAGGATTGAAAGAGGGAATTAGAAGAGAGTAAAATCTAGGGTTTAGGGTTAGGAAGAAATTAGAAAAAAAAAAACATTTCAATAAATAATTATCAAATAACACTCTTCTCCCATTCAATCAATGAATCACCTAATTAATCAACTTTACCAATTGAAATGATAAGTTAGAATAACATTTATATCATTCTTTTATAACCTTGTATTGCATTATTAATATTGTGTTAAAAAGAAAATGAAAAAAAAATTTATAATTGTTTTTTTTTTTTTTATTAAACCAATTAATTAGTTTCATAATAAATCAAGAATTATTATTATGAAGGAAGATGATTGAATTGAATTGAATTGATTGAATTTATAAAATAAAAGTTGAAAATTATCATAAATTATTAAATTTTTATGATAATTTGTGATTATTTTTTGATTTTTTGACAAAAAAAGCTGTTGCCATCAATTAAAATTAATTGAATTAATTATTCTTTTTTCATAATTATTTTCCCTTTTATAACAATTATTAACAATTATTAACAATTGTATTAAACATTAAAATTTAAATTAGTTTATTGCATCTTTCATAATTTTGTCGAGCTTTGGTTCTTAGTATTGCTTTTGCTTCATACAAGGATAACAATTCAAGTCTAATTTATTTATTGGGAATAGAAAGCTATAATTCCTAGGAACTCGCCTGACTGTATTCATAAAGAGCTCATTGAAAATTAAATGGGGAGATTAAAAGTATCAAATTTTGTAGGGTAATAGCACCATTTTATTTTCTTTTCTGATATTTAAATTTAGTAATTCATAAATATTTAATTATTTTATCATTTTATTTTCTGCTATTTATTGTTGTAGTTTAACCCCGGAGTCCGGTCAATATAAGAACGTATCATTGCATAACTTTGCTGTTCGAAGAATCAATATTGCTCCTGCTTTAATTGATACTACTTTTGATGAAAAGGTTATTTTATTTTTCAATTTCTTTCTTGATAACGTGCATTTTGTTGATGTGAATATGAAATAGGTGAGAGATTCTGTCATTGATGGAAGTTTAGATTCAATTGGATTGGATTTTGATATTTTTAAATGGAAAAAGAAACAAGTTTTCTTTTCTTTCTTTCTTTCTTTTTTTTTCTTTTTTTTTTTCAAAATCAATTTCATCATGAAACTTTTTTTTTCTTCAAGATATATGGATATATTCTAGGAATTTTCCAAAAAGAAAAATTAGTTGAACTTTTAAATGTATCTGAGGAAGAATTCTTTGGATTCATTGTTGATATTGATAGAGGCTATTTTGATAATCCTTATCACTCATTTTATCATTGTGTTGATGTCTTTCACATTGTGTATTATTGTTTGAGTACTCTTGAAGCAGGTGATTATTTTTCAAAACTAAAAAAAAAACTTTACTCCAATCTTTAATTTTGCTTTACCTTTCAATTATCTTTTCTTTTCAACTTTAAAACTCAACTTTATTCTCAAAGGAAAATGGATGACAAAACTCGATATGTTAGCAATTTTGATTGGAGCTTTATGTCATGATATTGCCCATCCAGGAGTGAATAACTTATATCAAGTCCTTTTTTTTCCTTTTTTCCTTCTTTGAAAAATCATTCTAATATAAAAATAATTTTCTAAAATAAAAAATAAAAAAGGTTCATGCAAAAACAAAATTAGCAATAATGTACAATGACAATTCTGTATTGGAAAATTATTCTTGTTCTTTAACTTTTAATTTGGCAGCAAAACATAGCGTATTTCGTAATTTATCTCGAAATGATTATCGATCTCTCCGTACTACAATTATCCAAGGTTTGGTTTTTTTAAAAAAATCATCAAAATAAAATAAAATAAAATAAATATCAGGAATTCTTGCAACTGATATGAGTTGCCATTTTGATTTACTCGACAGATTTCAACAATTCTACAAAAACTTTAATCCAGATCCAGAACATCAATTAACAAGTATTTTTTTTTTTTTTTCTGGTTCTTTGTTGTTATTTAAAAAAATTAAAATCAATTTAATTTTTGTAGTTGAACAAAGAAGGTTAATTTTAAATGTCATTCTTCATGCTGCTGATATAAGCAATCCTTGTAGACCTTGGGATTTATGTAAAATATGGTCTGATTTTGTGGTGGAAGAGTTTTATTTACAGGTTTAATTTCATTGAAACAAAATCAAAGTCAAAACTTTTTAAAAAACACTTTTCTTCTAGGGAGATTTGGAAAAACTCAATGGATTACCAATATCACCAAATATGGATCGAGATATTTATAACCAACCTTCAATTTCAACTGGATTTATTGATTATCTTGTCAAACCATTTTTCGAAGCTCTTGCTCATTTACTTCCAAAAGCATCTAATTTTCTTGAACATCTTCATGACAACAGAAAGGTAATTTTCTACTTTTTTCTTTTTCTTTTCCTTTTTTTAAACCTTTTCAAATCCAAAGACTAAATTTTTTTTTTTTCTTTTTTTTTTCTTAAAAAGCAATGGCAAACTCTAAAAGAAGAAGCAGAATTAAAAAAACAAAATGAGGGACCAAATTCATTAGCATCAATCACTTCATCAATGGAACTTGATTTTTCTCAAGAAAATGGAAGAAGATTATCTGTTGCTGCAGGAACTGTCACATTACCAGAAGAATATGTATCAAAATTATCTCAAAATTCTCTAGATTTTGATTTTACTAGGTTCTCTTCTTCTTCTTTTTTTTTTTTTTTTTTCTTTTTTTTTCTTTTTTAATTTTTTCAAAAATAAAAATAGCTCCAAATCAAAATCTCATTCAAGTAGTACTTCAAAACATGAACTTGCTACTGTTGAAGAAGGAATTGATAATTTGATGAGAACTATACCAAATGTGGATACTTCAAAAAAAGAAAAACAATTAACAAAATTAAAAAAGAAACCAAAAGTATGGGAATCAGATAAAGAATATTTCCAATCATTATTAATGAAAAATCTTCACTTGGTTTCTTTAACTTCCTTTTTTTTTCCAAAGATTTCTATATTTCTAATTTAAAAAATTTATTTAAAAAAAAATTACTTCTAGACCTCAGATGATGCTTCTCATATCAATTCCAAAAAATCAAAATCAACTAAAAAAACTTTCCAAAAATCAATTGCAATTATGGAACTTTCTTCAGCTCTCTTTGAAACAGAGAAAGAATATGAATTAAGCCCCTCTGATGAAAAACCTTATCAAAGTTTATTATCTGCCTTTTTCCCTTGTGTTGCAGAATTTCTAGGAAGATATTTATCATGTATCTCTGCAAGAGTTTACCTTGTTGATGAAACAAAAAAAGGAAAGGGAATAGTTTTGTTCTCAAGAGGTGGTTATGAACAAGGGATAGATGCCTCTGAAGGTTTTGACTTTTCTTTTTTTTTTTTTTCAATTTTAATTACAAAAATTTCTAAATAAATATTTTTTTTAGCTGCATTAAGTGTGGAAGCTAGTGGAACTGTTTTTGGTGAAGTTGTTCGTCAAAGACAATTAGCTTTAACGACTAATTTGGTATCTCCTTCAGTTCAACAACATTCATTATTGTTTCCTTTAATTCCTGATTTCCCTTCTTCCCTTGGTAGATTTTTTTTTTTTTTTTTTGGTTTTTTTTTCTTGGACATCTTCTAATTATAAATCTATAAACCTTTAAAAATTAATAGAAGGATCAGTAGTTGGTGTTATTGAGTTGAAACGACAAAATAAATTCGAATCTGATGAACTTAAGGTAAAAAGAAAAAGAAAAAGAAAAAGAAGAAGAAAAAGGAATTGAAAAAAAAAAAAAAAAAAATAAAATAAAAAAAAAAAAAAAAAAAAAAAAAAAAAAAAAAAAAAAAAAAAAAAAAAAAAAAAAAAAAATCAAATCACATCAAATCTAACAAAATCAAATTAAAAAATTAAAAGCTTCTCGATTCTCTTTCTCAAGTTATTACACCAAAGTTATTAATTGCTTATCAAGCAGAACAAATGTGTGAATAACAACAAGTTTTGGAAAAAAATAATAATAATAATAATAAAAGAGCAACATTCTAACAATGTTCTATTTCAAAAATCTTTTAAAAATACATTGATAAATTTACAATTGCAATCTACAATAATTGTACAATTCCTGATTGTACAAATAACTACGATGCTCTTCTTCCTCTCCTCAAAACTCCACTTTCAGAAAATGATCTTGAGTCATCATCGAATGAATAGACAAGATCGTAGTACTTTGAGTATTTTCTTAATGTTTGATTTTCATTTGGTTCAGATGGAGTAAAATGAAGTTTGAGGTGAAGACTACTCTCAGAGCTGCCTTCTCTTTTGAAGATTGGGTAAATCCTTTCAAGGTTTTGTTTTTCATATACATCTTCTAATGGTACAGTCACTGTTCCTAATCTATAGTTCATAAAAAATCCTTCTTTTTTTACTTTAATTGATAACTCTCTAACTTTTTCACCATCTACAGTACTATTTTTTTAAAAAAAAGAAAGAATAATGATATTAGAATTGATTGTTCTTTGAATTTTGATTGTGAAATAAAATAAAAAAAAATCAAAAATGAAAAATGAAAAAAAAAAAAAAAAAAAAAAAAAAAAAAAAAAAAAAAAAAAAAAAAAAAAAAAAAAAAAAAACTCACAATCTAAAAGTCTCATCCCAATAAAGCGTTGAAAATTTGTTTTCTCCAGCACGAACAGAACACCAAGTATCTTTCTCATCTTTAACACCAATTGCTCTCACAACTAAAATAAAGTTATAATGTTAAAAGAGGGTTTTGGTTGAACAAGAAAAAATAAAAGTATGTACTTGTGATCCTCAATGTTCCATAGTTTGAACTTCTCATTCTTTTCATATTGTGTTGTGTTTTTTCCCTCCTTCTACTTTTTGTGAAAAAACTTTGCAAAGAAATATATAATAATATATATACAAAGCGTTTGAGTGAATAAATAGAATATTGACTTATCCAGTGAAAGAATGGCTAAACAATTACTAATCAAGTCCAAGAACAGTAACAAAAAAAAAAAAAAGAAAAAAAAAAAAAAAAAA
>Ga0209960_1004209_pt1 | contig 11270 bp, 13 predicted proteins | sample ThiBiot_500_plan_2_FD_183947 | JGI IMG/M metagenome (GOLD analysis project Ga0209960, IMG submission 183947) | Wastewater bioreactor microbial communities from Cape Town, South Africa - Thiocy_expt_500_plan (SPAdes) | ecosystem: Engineered > Bioreactor > Thiocyanate-remediating >... | reverse complement strand
TTTTTTTATTTTTATTTTTATTTTATTTTTTTTTTTTTTTTTTTTTTTTTTTTTTTTAAAATTTGTCATTTTCTTTCACTTTACTTTTTATTTTACTTTTTGTTATTTTTATTTAAAAATTTAATTTTTTGTTGTAATGCTCATATAACTGAATGTTTTTTTTATCTCTTTGATATTAGGTACCAAAATTCGATAATAAGAATAATGTTTATCCAGCTTCAATTGTTAATGTTTCTTGGTCTGCTGATCATCGTATCATTGATGGTGCAACCATGGCTCGTTTCTCAACTAAATGGAAATCTTATATTGAAAACCCACTTTCAATGCTCACTGCAATGAAATAAATATATAAATAATAGAACAACAAACAAATAAATAAATAAAATAAAATAAAATAAAATAAAATAAAATAAAATAAAAAAATCAACAAATAATTCAAATCATTTTTTTTCTTCAAACATATTTTATTCATTCAAAAATTTTGGATAATTTGATCAAGAATTTCTTCCCAACATTCAAATATAAATAAATGTCCTTTTTCTTCAAGTTCTTTCAAAGCAGAGTTTTTAATTGAACTACCTAAATATTTTCCCATTGAAGGAACCACTGATTTGTCTTGTAATCCAGACCATACTACAGTGGTTGGTTTAGAGTTATCTTCTAATTGTCCAATTTCAATTTTATCAAGAGCAAAGCCCCAAGAATGAGAAAATAACCAATAATCTTGTGCTTCAGCTTCAGCTCCATCAGGGTTAGAATATTGTTCTTTTGCACTTAAAACAAAAGCAGTTTCAATTTCACCATTCATCAAGAAACAACTATCATCACCATTGGAGCTTCCAACCAGAGATTCAAAGATTTTCTTGATTGGATTTTTAGAAATTTCATTTGCTTCCATTCTCACAGCTTTTTTCAATGCCCATTCCCAGTTTTGAGATAACCAATATGCAAATTTGTTGAATAATGTCATTCCAGCTGTTACATCAGGAGCTTCAGGAGGTGATGGGGAACACACTAGGGTTAAATTTGATAATAACTTTCCAAAAGCATAAGCGCATGCACAAGCATATCCTCCACCTGCAGAATAACCTAAGATTGCAATCTTAGGAAATCTTTTTTCATTTACAACTTCTTCTTGTCCATCTTGCTTTTGTTCTTCTTTTTCATCTTTCTTTGGGATTAAATTCAACTTCTCCAATGCAATTTTTATATCTTCTGCAAATGATAATAATGTTCTATCCTTTTGAAAAGTTGATAGTCCAAATCCTGGTCTCTCAAAAAGAATAACTTGTAATCCTCTCACTCTTGCTGCTTCTTCTTGAGCTTTTGTTATAAAAAATCGTGAGCCTGGAGTTCCATGTATATAAACAATGACTCCTTTTATATCTTCTTTTGCTCCATATACCATAAATCCAATATCTCTATCTTCTGAAACTTTGACCTTCTCTCCATCAGAACTTGGAAAGGTCCTTGTTTTGAGAATCTCTTCAAGTTCTTGACGTTGTTGAACTCTTCTCTCAAATACTAATCTCACACCTCTATTTCAATCAATAATTTAACAAAAAGAATCAAAAATTAGTCAAATATAATCATTTTGTTGTGATTTATAATTTCTTAAAACTTAATTGTTAAAAAGAAATAAGAATTCATAAAAAAAATTACACTGTAATATCATCAGAACTGATTTCAGTTGCCTCTTGACTGATTTTAAGTGCATCTTGTAAATCCCCATGAATCCCTCGAGCTATTGCTTTCTCAACGAGTTTCTTAGCCTCCAAAGGTTGCGTTGCAGGCACCGACCCCTGATCTCCCTCTGACATATTTTGGTAAAAAATTAATTAACTGAAACTTTTTCTTTTTCTTCTCCTTCCTTTGGATCAAACAAAAAATCTTGAACTTACAATCATTTACAAATAATGATCAATCCATTAATCAAGTCCAAGTTTTATAAAATTACAATTTGATTGCCAATCTAATTAATGAATCAACCCAAAAACACAAACAAACAAATCGATAATCAATGTTTCTTTTTGTTTTTGTTTTTTGTTATTGCTATTGTTAAATCTCTATACAAATCACTTCTTTCCTGGTAGAGAAAGAGAGAGTTTATGAATTTGTGAGGCAAAGTTTTCACCTGAGGAAGAGTTATTTGCAAGAATTAAATAGGGAGTCGTTGAACCTTGAGTCCAAAATGATGGTTGAGTTCTTTGAGTATAAGTTAAAACAGCTGATGATTGCATTGGAAGGGATAAAATTAATGATCCATTGAGTAAGGTTCTAATTTCACAACTATCTCTCATGAATGCCACAATAAATGGTTCACAAACAACTGTTTTATTATTTATTATTATTTATTATTAGTGTTAATTATTAATTATTTGTTTCATTTGTAAAACAAAAAAAAAAAAGTAAAATTGAGAAATAAAAGAAAAAATGTACCAATGGCATAAGGGAACGATGTCCATTTAATCATGTACTCTCGTGAAGGTTTGCCAGCAAGGTCCACGAAAATGCATTGATCTGTTTATAAAAATAATTAAATATTGATAAAAGAAATAACTTTTCTTTTTTTTTTAAAAAAAAAAAAATTACTATTATAACAAACTATCAATTCCTTTTCTAAGTGGATAACATCTAATGGAACAATATGATGAGTTCCAAGAACTAAAGGAAGACACATTTCTTGAATATTTGCAGCATCATCAATACTAATACAATGATATTCGGTTTGAGTTCCTAAAGTTACAACTGTTCCTCTAAGGGCTAAAACTTTACAAACATCAGGAATAGGGAATTGTTTTAACTTTTTGAAAGTTTTTGAAATTGATTGCCAAACAAATAAAAGGAGTGTCTTTTTTAAATTAAGGATTAAATAGAATGGTTGTTGATTACTCCAAAATGGATCAATTGAATAAGTTGTCAATAATCTTGAATCTTTTAATTTTGTCTCCTTTACTTTGAAATTATGTTTGAGATGACCTTGAATTGATTCAAAATCTAATATCACAATATAAGGATGTCCACCAGGTTGTCGAACTTTTTTTTTTTTTTTTCAAACAAAATTTATGATTTTTTTTTTGAAAAAAGAACAAAAAAAAGAACAAAGAAAAAGTCAAGAAAAATTACCACAAATAGTAATTACAATTCCAAGAGATTCAATAATATTAATTTTTGTAATTTTTCTTTTCTTTTCAAGTTTGATTTCTCTTAAACTTGCTCCTAGATATTTTTGTTTTTGAATTAGTGATTCAAATATTACAAAAATCAATGAATTTTTTTTTTACCATCATAGTAGAAAAGCCCTTGAGAAGTTCCAACCAAGAAATCTGTGCCTATATTATTGATATTTTAAATTTTTGGTGTCAAGAAAGGGAAAAAAAAAAAGAGAGAGAGAGAGAGAGAGAGAGAGAGAAAAGAAAGAATAAATAAAACAAACCAAATCTATCACCACATAAAATCTCATAAGGAAGTTCAGCCAAGATTGTTGTTGCAGAAGCAACCTAAGAGAAAAGAAGAAAAAAAAAGTTCAACAACAGGTCAAAAAAAAAAAAAAGAAAATTAAAATGAAATCAAATAATTACGAGGTTGTTAACAGCTGAATTTGTTGCAATACCAACACTATTTGATGCAAGAGTAAGTCTTGATGCAACACTAACTTGTTTCAATCCTGAAATTGGGGTTGATTTCTTGACAGATTTAGCAGCTCCTGCATGTTCATTTGCAATTACTTGTAATGAACCTTCAAGTGTTCTCATCATCTTCTTCATAAATGATACAGATTGATAAGTTGCCATTTCTCCATTAATTACTTTTTTTTTTTTAATTGAAATTAATTAAATTAAAATTTTAATATATAATAATCAAACATTTTGTCAAGACAAAATCACGAAGATCTTGTTTGTTATCGAATGTGGGAGGATTTTTTAAAATAGGACCAAAGTGTGGGACATCATCTTTACATGTAACATTTACACTATTTTATTTTTTTATTTATTTGTTTTAAAATAAATTAAAATAGATCTTTTATAAACAATTAAAATTATATACGTGTATTGTTTTTTTCCTTCTTTACTCTTTGTCACTCTTACACCAACATAAACATCTTTTTTTTTTTTGAAATTTTTTATTTTGTTAATTCATTTCAAAAAAAAAAAATTACGAAGAAAATGTGAAGAAACGCATTTAGGTGAAAAAGTAGGACGAAATTGATCTGATGTAGTTTCTTGAAAGACGATACAAGCAATGTCATTTCCAATATGTCTTTTTTTCTCAAGCTAAAATAAAAGAAGAGGAAAATAAAATAAAATGAAATGAAAAAGAAAAAGAAAAGAAAAATTATTGGAAAAAAAAAAAAAACTTGTTGAGGATCATTTTCATTGTAAGGAAGAAGAGTAGAAACATGAAACATAATTTCGTATCCACAATAATTTGTATAATAAGAATACTCTCCAGTTTTTCCCTCTATAAATAAATTCATTAATTTCGATTATGGGTTTAAATAATTAACTACAAAAAAATTTTTAGTAAAGAGTTCTTACGTTTAACATCAAGACCTCCTCTAAATTTAGACCAACCATTTAGCTTGACTTTATCAGCAATTGAATCCATAAATTCTTCAAAATCAGGACTAGGATCAGCTATTTTTATTTTTATTTAATATTATTTTAAACTTTTTTTTTTTTTTTTTTTTTTTTTTTTAATATTTTTTTTTAATTTTTTTTTTTTTTTTTTTTTTTTTGTTGAAAATAAGTACAATTTGAGAACATCTCTTCTTCTTTTTCTTGTTTTTCTTTGACATACAAAACTCCAAATTTAAAACAGCGAGTAGTCTAATTTTTTGTTTTTTGAAAAAATTTATTTATTTATTTCCTATTTAATTAATATTAAACTTACTTGAATTTCTTCCATTTTCAAAAGTTTTTTTGGTAAAGTGTGATCTGTAGAAACTCTCAAATCTTTAATTCCTTTAACCAAAGAAGGACAAATACTTCCTAAAACTTGTGCAATTGTTGGACTTGAGCCTGTATCAGGAATTGTAACTCTTTCAATTCCCTAAATTAAGAAATTAGTAAACTTTTTTTGCTTACTTTGTTTTTTTTTTCAAAAAAGAGAGAGAGAGAAAAAAAAAGAAAAAAAAAAAAAAAAAAAAAAAAAAAAAAAAAAAAAAAAAAAAAAAAAAAAAAAAAGAAAAAAAAAGAAAATACAGTTTTGAGCCAAACCATTGCTCTATGATGAGAATAAGGAGTAGAAAGACAAGAAAGTTGTTTAGGAATTTCTGAGACATCTTCTTTAATAATTGAAACAACAAAAGGTCCATGTTTATCATGATCTCCAATAAAAATTTGATGTTCTTGATTTTTAATTTTAATTTTAATTTTTTATTTTTAATTTTAAGTTTATATTGAATAAATAAATAAAAAAGAAACCTTTAAGATAAAAATACTTCATGTACCAAGAGGAATCATATTCAGGGTTTTCTAAAAATGGTTGTTGAAGAATTGATTCATCATAATCTTTCATATCTTGAGGTTTATCCTTTTGTAGCTCTTTTTGTAATTCTTTTTGAAGTTCTTTTTGTAAATCTTTATGCCCACGAAGTGAAGGGGAAGCAGGGGAAGAGGGAGAACCAGGAGGATTAGGAGCAGAAAATGAAGGAGGAGTTGGAGATGGAGAGAGCCACCAAGGATAACCAGTTCCATCTTCTAATCTAAAGCCAGGTGTATTAACAAGGACATCAGGTAAAGTTGAAACTCTTCTTCTTGTTACTGGATGTTGTAATCTTAAGACGCTCAATTGACGAGAAATATCAGTTGTTTGAGAATGTGGTGATAGAGTATCATTTTTTGTAGGTGGTTCTGTAGTAGGTCTTTGGAATCCCATTGTTGCAAGACTAACTTTACTCTTTCTAGGATCATTTGTCTTTTTTACTTCAAGCTCTCCTTCATCTGCTTCAAGATTTACTGGTAATCCTCTTTGAAGGATTGCAAGTGAACGAACAGTTGATTTGTATGGAGCTGATTTAATTTTTTTGCGTAAGCTATCACTTCCTGTTTGATTAGTTTCAAGTTCTTCGGTAGAAATTTTTGTTTCTACTTCTTCATCACTTTCATCAGAACCATAAATAAGCATTTTATCCTCAACTTCAGTATTTCCAGAGTCTTGAGTATCCTCGAAATCATAACGACTACTAAATCTTTTTGTGATCCAACTATTCCTGTGGACCAATTTTCTTTTGAAAGCTGGTTCTGAATCCATTTTATAATTATCATCATCATTATTTTGAGAGGCTAAGGATTCAACAGATGCAGATAAATTAGATTTAACAGAGTTTGATCTCTCAGTTGAAGCTTCAGAGATTAATGAAACTTCAGAACTTGAATCTGAATCAACATTTTCCTCATTGATGATAGGAATATTATTTTCTACCTTGGTTGATTGTAAATCTTGGAGATCAGCTTTGAATTTTTGATTTTCTTTGGTTAATTGAGAATTTGATTTTGTGAGTTCTTCGATATTAGTTTTTAAAGTAGAGTTTAAAGATTTGAGTTCATTCTTTTCAGAGTTTACTTTTTTGAGTTCATTTTCAAGGTCAACAATTTTTTTGTTTTTTTCCTCAAGCTAATATTAGAAAAAGAAATAATGTCAAGAATTATTATTATAGAAAAAAAAGAAAAAAAAATAAAAATCATTAAGGAAGGAAGGGAATCATCAAAGAAAGAAAGAATTACTTGTTGAAGGAATTTTTGTTGTTCATCTTGTTGTTTTGGATTAATGATTAATTTTTCAAGTTCAGCAATTTTAGATTCATAATAATTTTGATTATCTTTCATCTTTTTCTCTAGTCCGCCAACCATATCTGATCCAATCTAAAGTGAACATTGTTAGTATAATTTGAAAGCAAGGAAACAGGAGAGAGAGAAAAAAAGAACTTTTTCAACTTGACCAACTGAAGAATTCATAATCAATTCAATTTCTGCATGCTATAAGATTATTTATTTATTTATTTATTTATTTAAAAAAAAGTAAATAAAAAAAAAAAATTAAGAAAAAAAAAAAGAAAAAATTACTTCAAATTCATTTCTCCAAAAATCTCCAATTAAAGATGTCAATTTATTAATATCTTCAGTTGAAGGTTTTGATGAAAGGTTTTCCAATTCTTGAAAAATTACTTTTTGAATTTGATATTTGAAGTATGGCATATTTTTTGGACCTTTTCTTGATGGATCTTCAGTAACTTGTTTTTCTTTTTCAATTTTTTCCTTTTCGATCTTCTCTTTTTCTAATTTTTCTTTTTCAATTTTCTCTTTTTCTTGAGTTTCTTTTTCTTTTTCCTTTTCCTTTTCCTTTTCTTTAACTTCTTGTTTTAATTCAGGAGTTTTTGGTTTTGAAGAGATTTGAGGTGGTTGTTGTTGAGAGGTTTCAGTGTTATACAAACGATAAATATAGGAAATATAGATCAAGAGAAGGACATCATCATTCTTTTTTAATTTAGTGAAATCTTGAGCATCTAAAAAGATTGGAATTCCTTTTTGTTTTCCAAACTCTAAGACAGCTTCAGATCTTTCAATTGGTGATTTTTCAAGCATTTCATTAAATGGAAATTCTGGATTATATTTTTCTGTAAGTGCACAAAGTGCTAATCCATCATGAAAACTATTTATTTATTTATTTATTTAATAAATCATTGAAGAAAAAAAATCAATCAAAAAAATAAATAAATAAAAGCTATTGACCTTGATTCAAAATTTGAAATATTCACAGCATGATTTTCAGTTGATTCACGACACCATTTTAAATATTTGAGTTTTGCTGCGGCTTCACTGAGATCTGATTATTTTTTTAATTAGTATTTTTTATGATCATAAAAAATTCGTTTTATAATTAGCAAACCTTTTCCAGAAATTTGACAAATGGTAAATTTTTGACATAATTGATAAATTAAATCCAAAATGATCCTAAGTTCTCCACTCTTTTTTTTGATGTTTTTATTAGATAAAAAAAAAAAAAAATTCAAAAAAAAAATACTTCAATATCTGGTGGAGCCAATCCATAAGTTTGAAGTCCATTTTTTTCAAGGCATTCAAGTACAAAATGAATGTTTTCAGTTCTTTTTGCTCGATTGTTTGGATTTGAATGAAAACGAATTGATTGTTTTGTTAAAATTTCCAACAAATGACATAAATTGACTCCATCTCTAAAATCCTCTTCAATTTTAGATATTTCTGGTTTATTTGCTTGATTGAATTGATAATTAACCCAACGAGTTAAAACCTTTATTTATTTATTTATTATTTGATTATTATTGATTTTAAAGGGAAAAAAAATCAATCAATAGAAATAAAGAAAATTTCAACCTTTTTTGAAAGTTCAAGATTTGGTTCAAGTTCATTCTGAGATCCACCTCCAAGAAGGAAAAGTGATGGTGTTCGATTTCTATGTCTCGTTCCCATCCCAATTGTTTTAATAATGTCTTTGATTTGTTTATTTTGTTTGACTGTTTGTTTATTTGTTTCAATAAAATAAAAACTCAAAAATAAAAAAAAATTACATTATACGTCTCAATCAATTTAGGAGACTTGTAATTAAGTGACAAAGAACCAAGATCCAAAAACGAAAGAAATAAAAGCTAACTTTCTGTTTTTCCTATATCATGTTTGTTTGTTTATTAGTTCAATAATTAATTGGTTTTTTTTCTTCTCTTTTTTCACAAAATTAATAAAATATATAATATAATATAATAATGAATAGATTTCAAAAAATAGTTAATTTACATTCAATTCTAATTCATATTGAATTCAATAAGATCATAACTTCTACTTCATCATTATTTTGTTTTACAACGAACAAACAAACAAACATCAACAAACATCAAACTAACCAGAAAACTTTCCTCCTCCCAAACAAAAAAAAACCCCAACAAAAAATATACCAAAATGCTCCTAATAAGCCGCACAATCCAAAAAACACCTTTATAAAATCTCAATCTGATGCTACAAACGTGAATTTATCAACTAAAAAAAGTTTGTGTAAAATATTAAAAAATGAGGAGTGGAAAGTCAAAAAAAAAAAATTTTTTTTTCTTTTTCTTTTCACGTGTTGAGCGGTCCCGGTTTCCCAGGAGTCGCTCCCTGATTCCAACGAATTTTTAATCAACCACCAACAACAATCAAAATACACTCACACAACCTTCAAAAGGACTTTGATGACAAAACCAACCAATGGATCCATTACAAATAGAAAAAAAAAAACCTATAATCTATTAGAACCTATAGATAATAACCACAATACAAAATAAACAAACAAACAAATAAATAAATAAATAAATAAACAAACAATCCATCTTAGAAAAAGATATTAATTTGCAAATATGGAAAGAAAATTAGGTTTTGATATTCTGAAAGATCTGGTTGATGTTGTGAGGCAATCAAAGCATCAGATGAAAAATAGTTAATGAAACTTGCTTTGCAATCTTTTTATTAAAGTTTTATATAAGACATTTTTAATTTGCACAATGTAATCTATTGGTAATTAAATTTTCGGTTTTTGTTAATCGAATTCAAATTCTAATTCAAGGACTGATTATTTGATCTCAAATGGATCCTACTTTCAATTTGTTGAAAAGAAAAGATCAATCAAAAAAAAGAAAAAAAAGAAACTAAGAGATGAACAATTGATTGTTTTAATTGAAGAATGAGTGAGAAAAGCAAACTTAATAATCTTGTTGCAGAATTTGAAATCAATCAAAGTTTCAAAGAAAAAAGGCGGGATAATAAAATTTTAAAAAATGATTGTGAAAATCTTTGTGAGATTCTCATAAATTCAACAACATCTCACCCATAGTTCCTTTTTCATTTCATGTTCTCTTCACATGTGAATCAATAAATAAGCTTGGAATCAATTACTTGAGAATGATTGTTTCATCAATCCAATTCAAGTGGAAGAAGTTGGAAGTAAGAGGAGAAATTTTGAAAGGAAATCAATTAATTATTAGAAAACCCGATGAAACGGTCAAAGGCTTCCCCTGTTGTCTTTATTGTGTTGACCTTGTTTCTCCAACACTGCTACTCTTCTCTCACATTCAACAATATCACTTATGAAACTGTACCATCTGTGTTTAAAAACCCTTTAGATTGCTTCCCTTTGTTATTGGAATCTCCTCCACCATCATTACCACCAATTGAAGCAAATGTATATTTTATGGATTGTAATGGTGAACTACCAAATGAGTTATCTCAAAATGTTATTCTTGTACTAAATTCAACAATTGAGAGTTATTGTTCGGATTATAAGACGAATGATGTTGTTAAGTATTTTGAAAATGAGATGGTTGTGGCAATTGTAGTTTTAGATACACTCAAGTACTCTGTTTTGAGATATGATGACCGAAATTGTTCAGATGCACTTGCAAAACCTGTCCATTATGTGATTGCTCAAGAATCTTCAAAGATTAGTAAATTAAAAGATGGTGACTTAGTTTCATTAAGTTGGGGTATGTTATTTTTTTACTATTTCACCCTATCTTATTTTATCTTATTTATTTTATTTTATATTGTTTTATTTTGTTTTCTTCCATGAATTAATCTTTTGATTTTTGAATTTAAGAAATTTAATTATCCCAATTGAAATAGAATTAACAACCTGGCAAAATCCAAATGAAATGACCAGAGTCTATATATTACTTGGGATATTTCTTGCAATTGATGTCATCCTCTTGATCCTTTTCATTGGAGTTTTGTTTAAAAAGTCCTTTCAAAGAAGAATTGGGAAAAACTTGTTTACTTTGATCCATTTTGGATTGATGTTGGAACTTATAAGTTTCTTTTCTTTCTTTTTTTCTTTTTTTTTCTTTCTGTTTAAAAAAAAGAATATTCAAAGGGAAACTTACAACCTTTTTTTAAAAAAAAAAGTTAAAATCATTTATTTGGTAATTAGGATTTCATTAGAATGTTTTCATCCAGCCAAATACAGTTTAGTTCTCACAATTCTCGCGATAGGATTTATATTTTTTGCAGTTCTTTTATTAAATTGGTAACTTCTACACCTTTCTTCCATGCTTCCATCCTTCCTTTCTTTTTTTAAATCTTTTCTTTTTCAAAAAAATAATTTAAACTCTTTAGGTTGGATATTGCTGTTAAGATGACCCAATTTGGATCCAAAACCCTTTGGAAAATAACTCGCTATGTCGCAATTATTACCTGTGTTTTAATTGAACTTGTTTTTTTTTTTTTTTTTTTTTTTTTTTTTTTTTTTTTTTTTTTTTAAAAAAATTA
>Ga0209960_1004205_pt1 | contig 11278 bp, 12 predicted proteins | sample ThiBiot_500_plan_2_FD_183947 | JGI IMG/M metagenome (GOLD analysis project Ga0209960, IMG submission 183947) | Wastewater bioreactor microbial communities from Cape Town, South Africa - Thiocy_expt_500_plan (SPAdes) | ecosystem: Engineered > Bioreactor > Thiocyanate-remediating >... | reverse complement strand
AAAAAAAAAAAAAAAAAACTATATAATAGAGAAACAGGAAGAAAAAAAAAAAAAAAACAACAATTAAGAGACAGTTCAAAGACATTTCAAACATTCAAGACATTTCAAGATATTAAGAAGAAGGAAATAAAGCAATCAAGAAAAGAAAAAGAGATTTCATTCCCATAATACCTCAAACTCATAAGTTTTAACTAAAATGAGTCCTGAAGTTGACCAAGAGATTGATATAGAGATAACTCCTTCGAGGAAAGTGAGTGTTAGTGGATTGAGCGAGTTTTCAAGTAATCAAGGTGATGAGGAGGTCTCAACTCACCCATTTAGAAAGAGTCAACCAATTCCTCGCCATTCGGTGAGTGATTATGATATTCAAAAAACGTTAAATTCAAAACCATCTTCTTCTCGGACTCCAACGGTTTCAAAACAATCAAGTTCGAGGAGTAGTACTCCAGAATCTCAAGTTTCAAAGAGAAGATTTAGTGAACCAGAACCAAAACTTCATGTTGTATTTAGAAAAATGTCTTTATCACCTGGTCTTGATAAAAGAAGTTTGTCAGATTTTCAAAGACCACAATCTCCTGAAGTTAAACAAACGGATACTATTCAAAAAGGATTTGATGAATCAGGATTAAAAAGAATTAATGATTATATTATTCTTCAAGAAATTGGGCGTGGAGTTCATGGAAAAGTGAAACTTTGTGTTGATTCCAAAACAAATGAACAATTCGTAAATTTTCATCTTTTCTTTTTCATCTTTTACTCTTTTCTTTTTAAAATTTAAACCTTCATTATTTTTTTTTTTTCAAAAATAATCAAATCAAAATAAATAAATCAAATAAATCATTAAAGGCAATGAAAATTGTAAAGAAAAATCTCCGTAAAAGATTTGGAGTTCACAATAATCCCGTTGAGAAAGTTAAAGTAGAAATTGCAATTTTGAAAAAATCTGAACATGAAAATGTTGTAAGATTATATGAAGTTTTGGATAGTACGGATTCATCAAAAATTTATTTAAGTAACTTCTTCTTCTTCTTCTTCTTTAGAATTCCATTAAATTTGATCTTTTGGATATTGAATTATTTACTAACAATTTTTTTTTTTTCATTTTTAGTTTTAGAATATTTAGAAGGAGGATCTGTTGTTTGGCAAAAAGATGAAAATGGACCTCATTTATCTGAAGATTTAGCACGAAAATATTTTAGAGATGTACTTTTAGGCCTTGAATATCGTATTTATTTATTTATTTATTTATTTATTTGAATTTACATTTTCAAATTTTCAAATTTCTTTCTTTCTTTCTTTCTTTCTTTTAATAATTAGTTCATCATCAAGGAATAGTTCATCGTGATATTAAACCTGCAAATCTTTTAGTAACAAAAGAAAATCGTGTTAAAATTTCTGATTTTGGAGTTTCACATCAATCAACTGGAGAAGAAACAAATATTGACTTTTCATTAGCAAAAACCGCTGGAACTCCTGCATTTTTTGCTCCAGAATTATGTGCTGGAATCCCTTTTTCTTCGTCATCATCTTTGTCATCTTCTGATTCTAATTTACCATCAATGAATCCTCCCCAAAAACCTTCAGTTGTCTTTGAACATTTACCAATTACTAAAGCTATTGATATTTGGGCTTTAGGAGCAACTTTGTATTGTTTTATTTTTGGCAAAATTCCTTTTAATGCATCAAATGAATTCGAATTATATTCCATGATTAGAAATGATGAGTAAGATTTTTTTTTTTTTTTTTTTTTTTTTTTTTTTTTTTTTTTTTTCTCACCAAAGTTGTTTCTTTATGAATAATGAAAATAATAAATTATTTAGAATTCAATATGAAGGTGTTGAAATCTCAGCTAACTTAAAAGATTTACTTCAAAAGTTATTAGAAAAAGATCCAAGAAAAAGAATTACAATTCCTGAAATCAAAGCACATCCTTGGACAACAGAAGATATGAAATATCCTGAAAAATGGATAGAAGAAACAGATCCATCTCAACACGAATCAATTCATGTTACTCTTGAAGAAGTCAAAGATGCAGTTACATTATTTGTAAGTTTCATTATTATTATTGATTCTTTTTATTTTTATTTTTATTTTTTATTTTTTATTTATTTTATTTTTTTCAACAAAAAGTTTTGTGATTTTAATTTTAATTTTAATAGGGAAAATTCAAGAAGAAACTTAGAAGACTTTCAAATTCTTTTGGAAGCCTTGTTAAACCAAGATCTAAATCTGAAACATCATCTGATAATTCAAGATCCTCGACCCTCAATTCAAATTCTGATTTCAATAGTACTTTCGAAGAGATTAACAGCTCAATTTATCATCATAGAACTCCCTCTTCGAACTCTCTTGGACTTTATAAACCCACTATTCAATCATCACGATCTCAAGAACTATTATTTGAAGTTGACTCAGATGAAAGTGAAAGAGTAAGGATGAGTTTTGATTCCCATCTTGCAAAAGAAACTATTCATGAAGAAAAGTTTGATTAATTCAAGACCAGGAATTATTCTTATATAAATTGTAAATATTATTTTTTTTGTACAAAGTTAATAGATGAAAAATACAATGAATTATAAATTTTGAAAAAAAAACCAAAAAAAACCAAAATTTGTTTTATTTATTACTCTTATTCTTCTTATCATTTATAACTATTTTTACGTGGCTGCTGCAACATCTTTATATTCAGGAGCCCTTTCACCATCTCCAGTTACAACTTCATGATAATTTGGAGCAGGATCTGTTGATGGTTTGACTTCAGTTTTTGTACCATTTTCCATTTGAATAACATCTGTATCTATTTTATTTATTCAGATTTATAAATTGAATGAAATAAAAATAAAAATAAAAAATAAAAAATAAAAATAAAAATAAATAATACCATCAAGAGTTTTTGATCTTGGTGGGAGTTCATTTTTTGGTTTTCTGTGTCGCCAGCAACAAATGATTAAAAGTAGGAGAAGAAGGAGGAATATAAACCCACAAATAGCTCCGATTACAGCTTGTGCCCAAACTGGTAAGCCTTCACTTGATGGTGTCTCTGGTTCATCTCCAATTCCACCTTGAGTAGGAATGATTGTAGGGGAAATTGTAAATTGACAGTTTGCTCCTCCAAATCCTGGGGGACAATTACATTGACCATCCCCTAAAAGAGAAAGAGAAGTTAAATACCAATTTTACATGACAATAACAAAAAAAAAAGAAAAGAAAAGAAAATAAAAGAATCATTACCAAAAGCACCTGAACGACAAGTGATAGTAGAATTGACATCATATGCAACAGAACAAGAAGTAACACAATCTCCTGAACAACTTTGACCATAAAGTGTATCAGATGGCCCATAAGTAGCAAGGAATATATCTTGAACAGAGTTTAGAGTATCACCACTAGATAATGGACCTTTTGTTGTTCCAATTACTAAAATATTATCTTCTGAGAGAATGGTTGCTGATTCAGCACTAACAGCGCCTGTTGAACTTAAAACACTAACAGTATATACAAGAGAACTTGGCTGAAATTTTGCAATGAATCCTCTTGGGTTTGAGGACTGGAAAGAAAGAAAGAAAAAATTAGCAAAATTATTTACTAGGTTGAAAAAAGAAGGAGAAAAAGAAAAGAAAAGAAAAGAAACCATTGATTGTGTTGGGAAGTTGTATTTTGAGCTTCCAATAATGTAAAGGTTGAAGTTATTATCATAATATGCAGTCTTTGCTAAATTTCCAGTGACAGATGAATCAACTGTGCCAAATTGAACTGGAGAATATAATGATTCAAACTTATCATTAGCTTCATTTAATAAACTGATTGTTAACTTTTTTTTGAGAAAAAAAAAAAGATTAGATTTTTTTTTGAAAAAAGAGAGTCAAAGCAGAAGGGAAAAAAATAATACTTCATCTTTATAACTTGGAGCAAAAAAAGCAACTAAAACACCATTTGTGTAAGAATTATTTCTAAATAAAATGATACCATCTGAATCTCTTACATTGAAAGTATAAGTCCAAGCATCATCTTTAGCCTTTGTACCAAAATTATAAAGTCGAACTTCTCCAGTCTTTTGAACAAGAGATTTCCAAATTGTATAACATTCAAGGTTAACACCTTTGCATAAAAGATTTGCTCCATAATTTTGGATAGTTGATGAATCTTGATTGACCCAACGAACGGTTCCATTATTGCCTGCAACAACACCATAAAATCCTTGAAGATCATTTATATTTGGAGTTGCACCTGAACCAGTAATGGTTCCATAACTTCCTCCAACAATCGCAAAATCGCCATTTTCTAACAGAGCAATATCCCCAACAAATAAATCTTGAGCCAACTCAGCAGTTTGCATTGTTGTGATCCAAATTTTCGTGAATGAAGGACTATACTTTGCAATGAAAAGTTTCTTTTTAGCGTCGGAAGAGGAGAAATAATCTCCAAAGAATATAAAGTTTCCATTTTGATCAACAATTGTTCTTCCAATACTTCGTGGTGTAGAACCTATTATAATATAATTTTTATAAATTTGATTTATTATTATTATTACTTTTGAATATCTTTTGAAAAAAAGAAAAGAAAAAAGAATCATACCAAGGCTATCTAGATCAGAGGCAGAATAAACAGTGGGTAAAAGTAACACTTCTTCTGTATTTCTATTAACAGTAGCAAATTGAAATCGGAATAGTTGAGCTTGATCATTTTGAAAACTAAGTAAATAGCGGTCTAATACTGGATCAGAAAATGAGACATCTTTAGTCCAACTTTGAAATGATGTTTTAGAGGTTGCTGGTCCACCCCTTAAGATCTCTGATTCATATTGAATACATTTATCATCAGCAAAAACTATATTTTGTTTTAAAAAAAAATAAGTCAAGGTTTGATTGAGATATGAATTCAAAGTGGAATTAAGGAATAAATTGATTCATTATGAAAAAATAAAGAAAGAATTATTAATAGAGAAAAAAAACAATGACAATGAAAAATTGAAACAAAGAATTTTCTTTCTTTTATTCTTGTCATTGTTTTTTTCTTTTCAATTTCATAAAATAAAAAATATAATAAATAACAATAAAGAAGAGATAGAGATATAAACAGAATATGAATTGAATGCAAAAATATATGAAGCAAATGAAAAAGTTCAAAAAAAAATAAAATAATTAAATCAGAAAAATCAGAAAAAAAAAATCAGAAAAATCAGAAAAAAAAGCATACCCAGCCCAGAAATTATCGCCACTACAACTAAAATCCACTTCATACACTTTACTTTCTAACTCTATTTAACAACAGTTACAAAAAACAAAAAACAAAAAAAAAAAAACAAAAATATAAAAACAAATACAAAAAATTAACAACAAAATTTCAAATAAAATCAATTTACAAATATACAAAAAAAAATAATCTACAAAAGATCTTTTTTTTAAAAAAAATAAAACTTGAAAAAAAAAAAAAAAAACTCAAGAATTTCTTACTTTTATATTTGTTTGTCCTTGGTAAAGTTTCTTATTTTTATTTTTATTTTTGTATTTTTGTATTTTTATTTTTTTTAAACTTTTCTTATTCCAACAATAATCTAAGTATTTATAATCCGCTTTATTCGTCCATAAAATCGCCTTGAATGGGCTTAATTGAGACTCTTGTCAGTTGTCAGTCCACAATCGATCTCTTATTACTTTTGCGTCACCTTGATTCTTTCCATTCTTCTTCTTACACACTTCCATAAACACAAATTGTGATCACATCTTCATCGTCAACTAACTTTTAATCAACATCAACTCCCAATAATTAAACCATTGCAATCAAACCTCTCCAACACTGTTTAGCTAAACTCGCACTAAAACTGGATTCATTTTTTGTGTCAAATTGAATCTTCTCAGCAAGTAGATTTATAAATAAAAGAATCCCCTCTCAAAAAAAAAACAAAAATAAAAAAAAATAAAATTGATATTTATTTCAAACAAACATTCTGTTCCACAATCAATTACGATGATGAATTGAAGTGGTGTTATGATTTTGACTCACTCTAATTAATAGTTGAGTCAAAAAAAAAAATAATGTGTTTGACCAAAAAATATTCACTTCTTATTGACTCAATTGATTATTTTTGCTCATTTTGATTGTTGTTTTTTTGAGTTTGAGGAAAAATATTTCCAGAAGAGAGTTTTTAAAAGTTCCTTATTCAGTTTCACAGTGGAATGTTTGAAAAATCAATTAATTATCAAATCCCCCAAAAAAATTTTAAAATATGTAATTGAACTCAAATTTTAGATTACCTCCAAATCAGTCATTGTTTTTTTGATTTATCTCACTTGAACCAAAGTCTGAAAAGAAAGCAATTAAGGATAGAATTCAATTGAATTAATTGACTAGGAGATATCTTCAAACTTTTTTTTTTTATCTTGGTTTTGATCTCCTTATAATTAATCAATTTCTTTCTCAAAATAATGGAATCAAGAGAATTAGAATTAGAATTGAAACTAGAAGTAGAACTCGAGTGCTCGTTGTGTAAAGATGTATTTAGAGAACCAAAAACATTAGGATGTCTTCATTCATTTTGTTTAGAATGTTTGGAAATCTATGCTGAACGAGCTCATTCAAATGCTGGATTAAAATGCCCAATTTGTAGAACACCTTTTCAAATTGAATCTGAAGAATCTCAACTTTCAAATCTACCAACTGATTTATTTCTTCTTAACGCCCTCAATGTTCATAATACTTTAAAGAGTTTAAGATCTGAATTCAATAATCAAAAATTACTTTGTTCAGACAATGAAAATGAAGCAATTTTGTATTGTTTAGATTGTGAAGCGTATTATTGTGAAGCTTGTGCAAAACCTCATAAAACAGTGAAAATCTTAAAGAATCATCAATTAATTCCAATTGAAGAAATGAAAAATGAAGATCGAATCAATTTAATTTCAAAATCAAATCCTCAAATTTATTGTCAAATTCATCAACAAAAAGAATTAGAATTATTTTGTGATGATTGTAGTTTATCAATTTGTTCATTATGTGTTCCTCAACATCTATCTCACAACATTTTAACATTGTCTGATAACATTAGAAAAGAAACTCAATCACTATTTGATCTCATGAAACGAGTAAGTTTTTTCTTCTTTTTTTTAATTAATTAATTAACTAATTTTTCAATCAGGTAATACCCAAAGAAAAAGAATTACAAGAAGGAATAAACAAATGTGAAGAGATGGTCAAAGAATTAGAAATTAATTCAACCACAACTCAAATTCAAATTAATGAATTGTTCAACAAAATTAGAATTAAATTGGATGAAAAAGAACATGAATTATTAAATAAATTAGAGGAAATTGAAAATTATAAAAAGAAAGAATTAGAACTTCAAAAAGAGGAATTACAATTTGGAATTGAGAGTATTATTGGATCTTGTAAAATGATTGGAAATTCACTTACTTTGTCAAATAATAATAACAAGAATGATATTAAATTAATCACAATGAAAAATCTATATCATTCTAGATTGGATTATTTATTAAATAATGATTGGAAAACTGAACCATGCCATCATTCCTTCCTTGAGTTTTCAATTTCTAAAAAAGAGGAAGAGTTAATTTATTCAAGCATTTCAAATATTGGAATAATAGATGCAAATGAAATTTCAGCTGCTAAATGTTTAATTTCAAGAGATATTAAACAACGAATTATTGAAAATGAAGAATTTAAATTTGAAATAATTAGTTATTCAAAAGATGGAAATCAGATGAAAAATGGAGGAAATGGAGATAATTTTATGATTCAAATTGAAGGAGAATCAAAAAACCAAAAGAATGAGGATAATGAAAATATTGAAAATAATCATGAATGGGAAATTAAAGATTTAAATAATGGAATATATGAAACAAAAATAAAATTAAAAGATGAAGGAAAACATTCAATATTTGTTCAATATAATGGAATTAATATCAATTCTTCTCCTTTTCAAATCCAAATCTTTCCAAAACAAAGAAATTATATGAAAATAAATGAACCAAAATTAACATTTGGATCAAATGGAAAAGAAAATGGACAGTTTAGTTATCCCTATAAAATGACAACAGATTTAAATGGAAATATTCTTGTTTGTGATTATGGTAATAATAGAATTCAAGTATTTAATCTAGAAGGAAAATTTATTTCAACTTTTGAATCAAAAGGTCCGCATGGAATAGCCATTAATTCAAAAGGAAATATTATTATTTCTGGAGATTCTCAAAAAATCCAAACATTTAATTCAAAAGGAAATTTTATTTCAACATTTGGATCAAATGGATATGAAAATGATCAATTTCAATATCCATATGGAATCTGTGTTGATTTGAATGATAACATTTATGTTTGTGATTATAGTAATCATAGAATTTTAATATTTGATGCAGAAGGGAAATTTATTTCGAAAATTGGATCACAAGGACATGGAAATGGTCAATTTGTTTATCCGATTGGAATAGCAATTAATTCAAAAGGAAATATAATTATTTGTGAAAATGGTAATCATAGAATTCAAATATTTGATTCAAAAGGAAATTTTGTTTCAAGATTTGGATCAGAAGGAAGTGGAAATGGTCAATTTCAAAGTCCATATGGACTATGTACTGATCATAATGATAATATTTTTGTTTGTGATACAAACAATCATAGAATTCAAATATTTGAATCAAATGGAGAATATATCACTCAATTCCAAGGATATTATCCAAGAGATATCGCAATTGATCCCAATACTCAGAATATAATTGTAAGCGGAGATGATCACAAAATTTCAATTTTTTGATTCAAAAACAAATCCAATAATTGAGCATGAAACAAGTAAAAATAAATCAATAAATAAATAATTATATAAAGGACAACTTTGTAAATAATTAAAAAAAGGGATTTATTATTTTATTTGAATTTATTATTTAACTACGAAAATTGATCCAAATTTGTTGACCATTTGCAAGTTGAGAGAGTTGTTTATTGAAATATCCATGAACTGGGATACCAAATTCATAACCACTTGGACAAATAGGAGAAGAAAAAGTTGAAGAAGAACCAAGAATCCAATTTTGATTATGACCTTGAAATGAAACACAAGCATGAGGTCTTTTGGTTTCACAATTTTGATCAATTGACCATCTTGATGTTTCTGGATTCAAGAAAGCACATCCATTTCCTGAAGGTTCATCTCTTTCCCAAGTCCAAACGAATCTTTCCATTGTTGCTGGAACAATTTGATCTAATGCTTGAAAGTTTACACCACAATCTGTCATTTCATTAATTGATTCACTAGGATAATCACTTCTTCCATCCCATAAAAATGCTGGTCCTATTTTTATTTTATTTATTTTAATTTTATTTTCATTGAATTAATTAAATAAAATAAATAAATAAATAAATAAATAAATAAATAAAATAAAATAAAATAAAATAAAATAAAATAAAATAAAATAAAATAAAATAATAATAATAATAATAATAATAATAATAATAATAATAATAATAATAATAATAATAATAATAATAATAATAATAATAAAAATAAAAATAAAATAACCTAAAACTAAACTTCCATCAAGAGATCTCATTTGTTGCTTTGAGACATAAAATTCAGAATCAATTGTACAATCAGGGAATGGTTTGAAACTTTCAACTCCAAATTGAACCCAAGGACGAGGTGTAAAAATATATTGACTTGCAAGTGGATCTTCTTCCCAACCCTCTCTATTATTTTCAAACATGATTCTTCTATTTTTAGAGACCAATTCTCCAATTGTTGGCCATTGACTTGAATATTCTTGTTCAAAATGAACTGGAGTGAACATCATATCTTCAAAAACTGATAATGTGACATTAACGAATTCTTCAATTCTATTTTCTCTAACATTCTTGTTGTCAATATAAATAACAACAAATTCTTTTTCATTTCCACTTTCTTCAAGCCAATTTCTAATCTCTCTTAATTTTTCCTCATAAAATGGTTTATTGTCATCACATCCAAGATTTGTAATTTCCCAATCAAGAGGATGAACACCTTGTCTCTTTGCTGCTCTATTAACTATGATCACAAAATCGGGTGGGAAAATTGGCCAATGACTAAATTCAAATCGAAAAAATAATTATAATTATTATTTAGAATTAAAAATGATTCAAATTTACCAAATTTTAATTCCAGAAGGTCTTTTATAAACATCAATTTCCAAGTGTCTAACACCCATTCTTAATTGATCATATAAACTATGTCTTTGATTTGCAACTACAACATCACTTCGTCTTTTATTATTGTTTTTTAATTAATTAATTAGCTTCTACTTGTTCAAATAAATAAATTAATTGATTAAAAAGAGCAAGAAAATTCTTACTTATCACCATAAATTGGTTTCAAAAGTTCTTTTAAAAATTTTTCTTCAATTCCCATTCCATAATCTTGAGCCATTCCACTATTATGTGTTGCAGGCATCATAACATTAACAAGAGAGACATTAAGTTGGAGTTCTCTTTGAAAAGCAAGAGCTCTTGTTGCCCATTCATCAAGTTCAACACTTCCTATTCAATGTTCACCAAAAATAATAAATAAAAATAAAAATAAAAATAAAAATGGAAATGAAAATAAAAATGAAATTATAATAAAGAAATTAAAATATAAAAGAAGTAGAATAAATTACCAATTTCACAAATATCATCACACATCTCTCCATTACAAGCTTGATATCTATTACATTTTGCAGGAACCTCAGGCAAAGGGGAAGACTCAACTTGAAGACAAACTAACCCCAACACAACGCACAATAACACAACAACAAACTTCTCGAGATTCATACCTAAAACAACTAATTAAAACAAATTAATTTTATTATTGTTGTTGAATTGAATTGAATCAAAATTGAATCAATTGTATTGTATTGTGTATGGAATTGAGTTGACTGCTAACAGAAAATCAATTATTATTAATTGTGGTTCATCAAAGGGGAAAAAAATTGGAAAAAAACACGAGACCTGTTATTTTTTTTTTTTTTTTTTTTTTTTTTTTGCAGTTTGTTTCCTCAAAAGCAAATCCCATGTTTCAGAAGTCTCATGTTTCATCACTCGATCCGAGGATTTGCAAGAAAGCAATAACCAATTGTCGAACTCAAACATTCAACGTGAGCATAGGATATCCTAGGATAGAATAACATAATTCAACTCAGTTGAAGGAATTTGTGTGATTTTCAATAACAGCTGTCTTACTTTTTTTTTTTTTTCTTTTTTGACTTTTGACTCAAAAGTTTGACTTTTTTTTTTTTTTTTTTTTGGAAAAAAAATTTTT
>Ga0209960_1004204_pt1 | contig 11278 bp, 13 predicted proteins | sample ThiBiot_500_plan_2_FD_183947 | JGI IMG/M metagenome (GOLD analysis project Ga0209960, IMG submission 183947) | Wastewater bioreactor microbial communities from Cape Town, South Africa - Thiocy_expt_500_plan (SPAdes) | ecosystem: Engineered > Bioreactor > Thiocyanate-remediating >... | reverse complement strand
AAAAAAAAAAAAAAAAAAATCCAGCCCAACAAGAAGCTCAACGTGCATCATTTATTGTTGAAAGAGCCAAACAAGAAAAAGAACAAATTATTGTGAGAGCTCAAGGAGAGGCTCGTTCTGCAAAGATGATATCCTTTCAAATTTATTTTATTTTCCATTTTCTTTATTTTATTTTTAAGTTCCAGTTTTTGTTTCTTTTTAATATCATATTTCAATATTTTTCCTTAACTTTCATAAGTCGGAGAGGCTATTAAAAATACCCCAGGGTTCCTTGAACTTAGAAGACTTGAAGCTGCAAGAGAAATTGCATCAGTTCTTGGTCACTCAAATAACAAACTTTATCTTGGAGCAGACTCACTCTTATTGAATGTCAATGATCAATCGTAGATTTTTTATTTTATTTTTGATTGATTTAATATTTAATATTTTTAAAAAAATTAATAAATAATAGATACAAAGATAATCTTTCACTCCAACCTGGCAAAAAAGAAAAGAAATAAATAAATAAATAATAAATATTGTTTTCATATCGTTCATCATCTCTTCTTCTTTCAACTTTCTCTTTTTCAATAAATAAGAATCACAAACCATGAGTTTTTTTTTTTTTCAACTTTTCTTTTTTTTTTTGGAGTTACGTAAGAGGAATCAAAAAGTGCATAAATTGCTTATAAATCCCTAATAATTTATCCCCTTTTTAAATTTTTAAAAAACAGAAAAAATAAAAAAAAAGCTCAACTATTCGAACTCAAAAGAAACTCAAAAGAACTAAATCAATATTCAATCAATATTTCAATTTCCTCAATCTCAAACTCAATTTTTAACAATGGCAGAACAACAAGATGTATTATTTACTTGTGTGACTTGTCATGTTGCTTTCCGTTCTGCTGAGGCTCAACGCGTTCATTTTCAAACCGAATGGCACACTTACAACTTGAAAAGAAAAGTTGCAAACTTGAATCCGATTTCAAGAGCTGATTTTGATTCAAAAGTTCAAGGTTAGAAATTTTAATTTTTTTTAATATTTTTTTATTTTTATTTTTGAATTAATTGAAGATATTAATTGGTTTTCTATCTTTTTTTTTTTAAAAAAAAAAAGCTCAACAAATAAAGACTTCTGAAGAAGTAGCCAAGGCAGCTTTTAGTGTAACATGTGAATTCTGCCAGTAAGTTTTTCTTTTCTCTTATTTTCTTATTCTCTTTTAATTTATTGAATTTTTCTTCTAGAAAACATTACTCAAATGAAAATTCATACATAAACCACTTACAGTCCAAGAAACATAAAGAAAATGAAATCAAAGGAGGAAATGGTTAATTTCAATTTTAACAATATCCCATTTTGATTCACAAAAATAAAATAAAATAAAATAAAATAAAATAAAAAATAGAAACAAAAAGTAAACCAAAGACTGAACAAAAAGAAAAGAAAGAAAAAGTGGAAGCAAATGTAATTTTATTTTTATTTTGAATTTGAAAATGAAAGAATCAACATTTTAAATACTAAAATACTTGTTTTTTTTTTTTTTTTTTTCCAGCTATCTGAAGAACAAATGATTGAGAATAAGATTGCAAATGCACATAAATTTGAATTAAATGAATGTATATTTTGTTTAAAGAAGAGTGAATCATTTGATGCGTATAATTTATTTTTTTTTCTTTCTTTTTCTTTTAATTTTGAAATTTATGAAACTTCAATTTTTTTTTTAGAAACTTGGATCATATGACATCAGAACACAGTTTCTTCATTCCAGATATTGAATATTTAATCGATATTGAAGGATTAATTAAATATTTGGGAGAAAAAATTTCTATTGCTAATGTTTGTTTATATTGTAATGAAAGAGGAAAAGCATTTTATTCTCTTGAAGCTGTTCAAAAACATATGGTTTCATTTTTCTTTTTTTTTCTTTCTTCTTTTTTTTTGACTTGAAAATTTATTTATTTATCTTTTTTTCCTCCTCAAAAGTTAGATAAAGGACACTGTAAAATTTTCTATGAAGGAGATGCAGATCTTGAATTTTCAGATTTTTATGACTTCACATCAAGTTATCCAGATTATGAAGAAGGAAATGAAGATATTGAAGTTGATGGAAAATAGTATTTTTTTTTTTTTTTTGCCTTTCTTTTTTAAATATTATACATTGATCAAAATTCAAACAAAAAATATTTGAAAATTAATAGTGCTCCAATCATTTCTCAAGATGATGTTGAACTTACTCTCCCAAATGGAAAAGTCATTGGTCACAGATCATTAAATCGTTATTACAAACAAAAATTCAAGCCTGAAGATGTTTTTTTTAATATTTCACTTTTTTTCATTTCTCATTTCATTTTTATTGAATTTTTTTTTTCAATCCCCAAACTTTACTTTTTTTTTTTCTAAAAAAAAAAAGGATCGAACTTCAGTTGTTGTTAGTCGTCTTGTTTCTCATTATAGACTTTTAGGTTGGACTGATGAAGCCTCAACAGTTAGAAGACAAGCAAGAAGAGAAGAACAAAATGATCTTGCTATTCAATTTAGAGCTCACCAAAGGAATGCACTTCATGTTGGAACACAATCAAATAATCAAAGACATTATCGTAGACAAGTTGATTTCTAAACTTTGAAAAAGAAAGAAGGAAGATACTTTTTTTGTATTCAATTATTGTTATTAATAATAAAAATTGTTTTCCTTTAAAAAAACATTGTTCATTTCTGTTATTGAAAATTAATGATTCAGGGAAGTCTATTCAAAAAAAGAAAAGAAAAAGAAAGTTGTGAAAAGAAGAAGAAAGAAAAAAGAAAAGAGAAGGTTTTGTGTTTTGTTTTTGCACGGGTGGCTGACTCACTTGTTCCCTTTTTGAAATGGCGGGAAAGAAATAGAAAAAAAAATGAATCAGAACAAATTTGTTTGCATCTTCTTATTTACAATAAAACATTCACTTCTTTCTTTGTTTTTCTTTGAACAATTTGAATACTTTGAATGTCGAAGTGCTCCACACTCAACACATCCATTCTTTTTTCTTTTATTGATGATTGTTCCTGTTGTTGTTGTTGTTTTTCCTTTTTCATAAAACTTTGAGACATTTACTTTTTTCATTTTCCAAAATATGCGATATATTTTAATGTAAGAGCAAAAAGAGTGATATCCACATTCCATCGAAATTCTCTAACACTTGTCAAATCAATATTCAAATTAATTAATTGGGAAATAAATAAATTAATTAATTAATTTCACGTAAAAAAAAAAAAAAGAAAAAGAAACAGAAAAAGAAAAAGAAAAAGAAAAAGAAAGAAGAAAATTTCTTCAAAAACAAAATTACAAACCTTCAAAAGACAAGAAAGTTGTTGATGAAGAAATACAAATAAAAAAGTTGTTGGGTTAAGAGCTTACGCTTTATTGATTGTTGAAATAAGTTTGACAAATCTAAGTATCAGCATCAATTTCATCTTCCAATTCAAGTCAGTTTGTGTTGATGCATCCATTGATTCATATTGAGTTTGTGTTGATTGATCCATAGTTTCAGTTTGAATGTCAATCTCTGCATTTTTTTCTTCTCCAATTTTGTTATTTGATCTCCATATTGCCGCATAATGGATTGAACAAACTAATCCTGAGTGATAGCTTTTTAATGGAAATTTGTTGGTGTTAATATTTTTGGGGTTAGTTGTACAAGTCTATTTCGATTCCTCTTGGAATTTCTCTCTTCGCACCCTTCAATGGCGCAAACCTAAAAACATAAATAAAATAATAAAAAGTTAGTATGCACAAGTATGTTCAGGTTCATTTGAAAGAAAAATTATTGAATTTTAATAGTTTTATGATCAATTTATGTTTCATTTCTTATCAAAAATTTTCAAACCTGTTGAAATTGAGCGGTGTGGAAGTTGGTGTAACACGACATGCATATTTGGCTTCCGTTTTCGACTTTTTGTAGTCCAAAAATCAGAAATTTTGTGCGTGACACAATATCATCTCCTTGACTGTGTGGTTCGACAATTTTCACAATGTTTTTCCATTAGAGGTGTTTGAAAAGAAGAGGTTAAAATTTGAAAACGAGAGAGCGGTGAACAAAGAAGAGTCGGAAAGGCAAAAAAAGTTAAAGTGCTAAAATTCAAAAAGGGAACAAGTGAGTCGACTACCCGTGTGTTTTTGCATTCGCCAAGATTGTGACGTCATGGTTAAAAAGAAATTTTTTGCGACAATAAATAGGCTTGGTTTGTCTTGATAAATAATTTAAAATTTTAAGTTTACAAAAAAAAATAATCAATAATCGTTTCTTATTATTAATCAAATTTTTATATTAGAACCAAACCCTTTTTTTAAAAAAAGTAATTTATTATTTGGAGTTTAAAAAGAAAAACAATTTTCAAGAAACAATGGAAGAAGTGAATGATTTTGAAAAGACTACAACTTTTGGTTTGTTTTTTTTTTTTTTTTTTTTACCAATTGCTTTTGATTTATTTCTGATTTTTTTTTTTTTTTTTTTTTTTTATTTATTTTTTTTTATTTATTTTTTATTTTTTTTTTTTTTTTTTTTGAAAGAAATTTTCTTTTACTTCTTTTTTTCTTTTCTTTTTATTATTATGGTTCTATTCTAACAACTAACAAATTTCTTCCAAAAATAAATAAATAGAGGATAGAGTTGCAGAAAGTAAAAAAATCCTTGAAAAATTTCCAGACAGAGTCCCAGTAATTGTTGAAAGAGCAGCGTAATTCTTTTTCTTTTCTTTTCTTCTTCTTATTTAATTTTTTTTAAAAAATTGATGCATATACATTTTTCCAATTGAATTTGTTCTTTTTGTTTTTTTGTTTTTAAATAATTTCATTCAATAATAATTTGCAAAAATAATATTCATAGCCGCGCCAATATTCCTGATATTGATAAAAAGAAATATCTTGTGCCAAGGGATTTATCTGTTGGAAAATTCATTTATGTAATTCGCAAACGTATTAAGTTAGCTCCTGAACATGGTTTGTCTTCCTTTTTTTAATCTTTTTATTTTATTTTATTCCCTTTTGCTTTGTCTTATTTTTCCTTCTTTTCAATTTCTAATTTCTCCCTCTTTTTTTTTTCACTCTTCTGTAGCATTATTTATCTATGTGAAAGGAACTTTGCCTGCAACTTCTGATTTAATGAGTAAAATTTATGAAGAACATAAAAAAGATGATGGATTCCTTTACATGACATACAATGGAGAAAGTACTTTTGGTTCAAATCTTGAGGACTAATACTCTCTTTTTTTGGAGCTTTAAATCTTAAATCTTAAATTGTTATTTGTGATGTTTTATTTTTGTTGTCTCTTTTTTTTGTTTGTTTCTTGTGTTTTTTTTTGATGTGTTCTTTAGTGATTCAATATGTAAACCTTTTGTTTTTAAAAAAAAAATTAAAAGCAATAATACATACATTTCTTGAAATTTATTCTTATTTTTTATTTTTACAATTATTTATTTATTTAATTTCTTGAAAAACTTCATAGTAATCAAACTTTCCTCCACAACAACTTCCCCACATCATTGAATAGCATTCCATTCTATCTTTCAAAAAACCATCTCCTTCTTCCTTCTTTAAAATTCTTACAATAATTTCCTTTGTATCAATATGAACCTCTTGTGCTACAAGAAACTCCCCAACCACTTCTTCAAGTTCTCTTCTAATTTCATCTGATTTGATCCTATAAAATCTTATAAAATCGCTTGTGTATGTGTTCACTTCTTTAACTAAGTCACAAGTTTGAATAAGAATTTCTTCATTTCCTTTTAAAAGTGGCACTCCTTTTCTTGAAATAAAACTTTCTTTTTTCTCTTTTGTTTCAAATATATCCCAAAAATTCATTGCAAAGGAAGTGTTTTGTTGGAAAGAAACGAAAAGAAAGAGAAAAAAAAAAGATCAAAAAAAAAAAAAAAAAAAAAAAAAAAAAAAAAAAAAAAAAAAAAAAAAAAAAAAAAAATGGAGGAGCAAAGGAAAAACCCTTCAGAGTTCCTCAAAGTTTTGATAGGAAGACCTGTTGTTGTTAAATTGAATTCTGGAATTGAATATAGAGGTTCATTTTTGCTTTTATTTTATTTTATTTTATTATTTACATTGTGATAGTTTGTGACATTTTAACTTTTTTTTTCCCTTTTAATTTTTTTTTTTTGAATCAAATTTGAGTTTTTTTTTTCTTTCTTTTAACCATCTACATCTTTTTCTTTGACTTTTTTTTTTTTTTTGGATTACTTTTCAAATAATACTCTTTCAAATGAACTGGATTTTAATCAATCTTTTCTTTTGGATTTAGGAGTATTGGCTTGTTTAGATGGATTTATGAATATTGCTCTTGAACAAACTGAAGAATTTGTTAACAGTCAATTAAAGAATAAATATGGAGATGCTTTCATTAGAGGAAATAATGGTTTCGAATCATTCTTTTCAATTTATTTTCTTTATATTATTAATTTCTAATCCTTTTTTTTTTCTGTTTTTTCTCCTCCCTAGTTTTGTACATCAGCCTTCAAAAAAGTAAACAATAAAAAATCATGTAATAGACAAATAAAATCAGAAAAACTAATAAGCAATATTATTATCAATAATGAAGATTTTAATTTTTTTTTGATTTTCACAACATAAGAAGGAAAATTAAAAAAGGAATAATGTGAATTGCAAAAAAATTTTGAAAAAAAAAAAGAATATCTTTATGTCTCTATTATTTCAAATTTCTTCATTTCTTTTTTTGTATATATTTTGTTACAAATATTATCTAATTTAATCATCTTCTAAATGAAGTCTATCAAAATCAATTCCAAGATCAAAGGGAGTTTTCCAATAACAACTACTATTAAACTCTGGTTCTACATCTAAATTTTCAGTTTCCTTCTCATTATCAGAGGTTGGTTTTGATTCACGAACTGGGGTATAAACTGCAAAAGAATACGTAAATGATGTCTCTAATATTTGATTTTCATCATTTCCTTCATTTCCTTCATCATCTTCTTCATCAACTTCAGGAATTCTGTGAGAAAAAAAAAATGGAATTAAAAATAAATCATAAATTGGAAGAAAAAAATGGAATTAAAAAAAAAATTAGAGTACTCTATTTCAGGAAAAGGATTTTTCCAATATTGAGTGTCAATATAGGTAGTATCTCCAATATTTTCATTTGAATTTAATTCATCTAAGTAGCTTTGAATCTCTGAACTTGTAAATGAAAACGTTTGAGTTGAAAATGGGATATATCCATCTTCTTTTTTTTCTTTTGTTTCTTCGATCAGGAAAATATCATCTTCAATATCAACATCTGGAATGCTATTTTATTATTATTATGATGATTATTATTCTTTTCAGTTTTTTGTTCTTGACTTTTTAATTTTTTTTTTTTTTTTTTTTTTTTTTTTTTTTTTTTTTTTTTTTTTTTTTTTTTTTTTTTTTTTTTTTTTTTTTTTTTTTTTTTTTTTTTTAAAACAAAAAAACAAATTTAAGAATTCAACTTGTTGAAGATTTTTTTTTACAAACATGAATCAATTAAAGAAAGAAAATTTCAAATCTTTAAATGTCAAATCTTTAAATGTCATGATATAAAATAAAAATCAAAGAACAAAAACTAACTCAACTTCAAAGACAGGTGTTTTCCAAAAGTAAAAGTCGTTGTAGGTTTGAGTCTCCATTTTTTTTTTTCTTTCTATTTATCACGTGCCAATAGTCTTTATTTTCTTGAAATGTTTTTTTTCCTTTGTTTCGCAAGTTGACTTTCAAACTTTACTTTAGTTGTTTTCATAATCGGCATTTTAGTGAACAAAAAGAAAAAGAAATTTTAGTTAAAGGGCGTTCAATAATTCTTGTGTAGATGAAAAAAAAAAAAAAATACAACAAATTTGAAATCCAATAAATAAAATAATAAAAAAATTTGAAAAGAAAAAAAAAGAAAGTTTTTTTTTGATTTTGATGTCTTGTTTTTAATCACTTTCTAATTTACAAAATTGTTATTTTTCCTTTGATTTTGTTTTTTTGTGTGTGTGTTGTTCTGTTTTGTCTTGCTTTAGAGAAGGGTAGTTTCTGCAATTTTAGAAGAGACAATATATGGATCAGAGTTAGATGCAGGTCTTCTATCTTCTAAATATCCATAACCTTGTTCATTAACATGTCTAGGAATTCTTATACTTGCACCTCTATGAGCAACTCCATAAGAAAATTTATCCATACTAGCAGTTTCATGTCTTCCTGTTAACCTTCTTTCATTTCCTTCACCATAAACTGCAATATGTTCATGATGTTTGGTTCCTAATTTCTCACATGCATCAAGAATAAATTTAATTCCTCCAGCAGCTCTCATTGCCTTTGTTGAATAGTTGGTATGACATCCAGCTCCATTCCAATCACCAGGGATAGGTTTAGGATCAAAAGTAACGACAACTCCAAAGTCTTCAGCAACATGATGAAGAATATATCTTGCCATCCACATATGGTCTCCAATATCAATTCCTTTACATGGCCCAACTTGAAACTCCCATTGAGAAGGCATAACCTCAGCATTGGTTCCACAAATTTTAACTCCAGCATATAAACAAGCTTTATAATGGGCTTCAATAATATCTCTTCCAAAAATTTTGTTAGTTCCAACACCACAATAATAAGGACCTTGTGGGGGTGGGAAACCACGATCTGGCCAGCCAAGAGGGATTCCATTAGGTTGTAAAAGGGAGTATTCTTGTTCAATTCCAAACCAAGGTTCTTGAGCTTTAACTTTTTCAAAAATTTCAAATGCTTGACGACGAGAGTTTGTTGAATGAGGAGTTCCATCAGGGTTTAAACATTCAGTCATAACTAAGATATTATCTCCTCCACGGAAAGGGTCTTTGAAAATTGCAACTGGTTTAATTAAAACATCACTATCTTCGCCTGTTGCTTGACCTGTTGAAGAGCCATCAAAATTCCAAACTCTTAACTCATCAACTGATTTTGGAATCCCTTCAAGAGTCATTGTTTTACATCTAACATTCTCTTTTGTTCCATCTACCCAGACGTAAGTTGCCATAACTTTTCCATTCTGACTAAGGTTTCTATAATGTTCAAATATCTGTTTACTCGTTCCTGACATGGTTTCAAATCGGTTTCCTTTTTATTTTGATTTTTCGAAAGGGACAAAAAGTTGAGAAAAAGTAAGGAGTTTGAGGTTGAATGGTTTCTAAACGAAAGTGTAAAAACTTTAAAAAGGGTTTTTGTTTTTGTTAAGTTAATAGTTGTTGTTGTTGGTTGAAGAGTTCGTTTCTTTTTGGTTTTGTAATAGAAAAAGAAAAAAGAAAAAAAATTAAAAAAAAAAATTGAAAGTATTTATACTTTTTTCAAATTTGATTAAGACAAAAACAAAAAAAAAAGATCGTTATCCATCAAATCGTTATCCTCTCATTTCCACTTACTCATTTACAACACGCACAAGCATTCGTCGGCTCCCCTTTTAGACAACCAATAAGAGTTCGAAAATCGACAAAAAAAAAAAATCCATGGCTACTTTTTTTGTTTTCGACCTTCCCCTTTTTTCAAAGAAGAATAAGATTCCCCTTTTTTGTGCTTACTTCTCCAGTTGATTTTCTTCTTGATCAACTCTCTCCTTTTACTTTTGCTCCCATGATAATTATCTAATCTCAATGAATTATTATCGAATTGAAACATGTGGATGGCTTCTTTGGTTTCATGGTTTTTTGTTTTTTATTTTTTGCTTTTTTTTTTGTTTTGTTTTTGTTTTGCTTTTGTTTGTTTTGACGAAAAAAAAAACATGGTGGAAAACAAAAATAAATAAAAAAATCATGGCAGAAAAAAAGTGTGAACAAAAAAAGAATGGAATCGACGTCATTTTTTCCAAACAAAAAAAAAATGGAGAAACTTTATCTTTTATCAAAAACAACCAAATTTCAACTATTTTTTTTGTAGAATTTAAATTTATGTTATATCTTAGCCTTGTTGCAAAGCTCTTATTTCTTCTTTCTCACGTGATTTATAATTTTCGAAGTTGAAATAGAGCTTTGTATTATTTATCATAAAGTTGATGACTCAGCTCGTTTTTTCTCTAATTGTTGTTATTTTGGGAAACTATTTGGGAAAACTTTTTGAATTTTTCTATTTGAATTTGCAACCCAAAACCTTGAAATAGTAACAAAAAAAAACAATTATCAAAATTCAAGAAGTGAACAAAATATATTATAAAGCTCTATTTCAACTTCGAGAATAACAAAAACGAAGTCACGTGAGAAAGAAGAAATAAGAGCTTTTCATAAGGCTATTATATCTCGTTGATTTATTTTATTTATTGTGCCTTTTATTCCTTTTATTCAACTTTATTTTTGCGAAATTACAGTGCCAAAGGGGAATTCTAGGCAAGATGATAATCATAATCACCCGAAAAAAAAAGGATGAACCAACCATTTTTTTTTATTTTTCATTTACCACTCAAATAAAAATTTCATTTTTTTTCATTTGAATTTCATTTTTCTTTATTCATTTAATTTGAAAAAAAAAGTGAAATGAGTAATTTCTCATTTGTTATTTGTAATTTGTAATTAAGAATGTATAATTGAATAATTGAAAGTCAAGTTATGGAGAACGAAACAAATTTTTTGGGTCAATAAATAAATAAAAAATCAATCTCTTTTGCTCCAATGGAGTTTTTTTTCGGGAAATTATGATAATTTCGGAAATGGTAATAATTTAGATGTTGAAGTTGAGTCTGGTTGATCACAACAACAATAATAATCTCGATTTTTTTGAACTTTTTGGAAAATATAAATACCCTGATACTGTTTTCAACTTCTTTTCAAAATTCAAACTCTTTTTTTTTAAAAAAAATTATTGTATCTTGTTTTATTTGATTTTGTAAATTTCAAAGTTTAGTTCACAAAAAAAAAAAGAAAAAAAAAAAAGAAAAAAGAAACACCCTCAAATTATTATTTTTGTCTACCTTTATTTTTTTTCTTTTCTTCTTTTGTTTTTGTTTATCAACATTCCTTTTTTTTTTTTGAACTTGTTTCAAATTTTATTTTAGAACCAAATTTTATTTTCAATTTTATTTTATTTTATTTTATTTTATTTTATTTCTTTTTCTTTTTTATTTTCTATTCTCCAAAGAAACAAAAACCAAAACAACAAAAATGGAATCAGAACTCAATAATGTTTGTGTAGTTTGTCTTGAAAATAAAAGAAATACAAGATTGTGTTGTGGTCATGAATCAATGTGCTCAACATGTGCTGTCTATCTTTTGAATAACAATGGTTGTTGTCCTATTTGTAGAGCAAAGTATATTTTTTTTTTTTCATTTTGTTTTTTTTTTTA
>Ga0209960_1004201_pt1:7500-11279 | contig 11279 bp, 16 predicted proteins | sample ThiBiot_500_plan_2_FD_183947 | JGI IMG/M metagenome (GOLD analysis project Ga0209960, IMG submission 183947) | Wastewater bioreactor microbial communities from Cape Town, South Africa - Thiocy_expt_500_plan (SPAdes) | ecosystem: Engineered > Bioreactor > Thiocyanate-remediating >... | reverse complement strand
AAAAAAAAAATTTTAAAAAAAAAAAAAAAAATTTAAAATAAAAAAAAAAAAAAAAAAAAAAAAAAAAAAAAAAATTGAAAGGAACCTTGAGTCTGTATTTCTTGGGAAAATTGAAAAATGAACACTTTTTCCTTGTTTATATTTTTTTTCAATTTCTGGATGACATCGAACAAACTTTGCAAATTCAATTGAAAAAGGTTCATTCTAAATTAAAGATTATAAATTAAAATATGAAAAAAAAAAGAAGAAATGATGTGAAACCTCATTTAATCCAAGAAAATAATATAAAGGTGATCCATCTTTAAGACTTGGAATGACTTTAAAACATTGATTCTATTTATGAAATCAATTGAGATTTGAATCAAAAAATAAAAAAAATTAAAAAAAGATTCTAAAATAGCTTTTACTTTGACTTGATCAACAGTCCATTTAACAGGGAAGTTCTCTACATGGAATTCATCATTCGGAAGAGATATCTAATTATAAAGGTTTGATGTTAGTAAAATAGAATCATATCAAGAAAGAGGAAATTTCAAATCCCGCCAATTCACTTCAAAAATTAAATGAACCCAAAGAAAGAAAATATTAAAACTAAAACCAAAAACCAAAAACAATTGTTTCAAAATTAATAAACTTACAAAAGATTGTAATAATATCTTTGAAAAAAATAAAAATCAACAAGAAATTAAGTTATTTCAATCATTCTTGGTATAAAATTGACAAAAAACAAAAAGAATACAATGGTCTTGATATATTTTTTTTATTGTTTCCCAAGAAATAATTAAACAAATAAATGAGTAAATACAAAAGAGAAAAAACCAAAAAACTCTCAATCAAGTAAAAAAATCAAATTAGAAATTGAAATCAATGATAAAATAACAAAAGGATTGATTAAAAATTGATAAAATGAAACAATAAAATAGAGAAGAAATAGTAAGAAATAGTAAGAAAGGAGATAAGTAAAAGTTCTTTTCAACCGTTGCTTGAAAAACCTCTTCGTCCATGTTTTTTTTTAATTTTTTTTTGTTTTTTTTTGTTTTTGTTGTTTATTTTCGGTTTTCCCAATTTTTTGCCACTTTTTTTTTGTTTCTTTTGGTCAAAACCTCCAAAGTCAAAGTCAAGCAGTTTTATTTCAACTCTATTTCTTTCAACTCTCTTGAAACAAGTTTTATTCATTTCCTTTTGTAAGTTGATAGATGTCCAAGCATTTATTTGATGATTTCCTTGATGAATTCGATTGTTAATTAAAAAACTGTGTCCAAAACTTTCAGAAACTCATAAAGTGATTGATTGATACTTTTTAACTTTTCTTTCTTGTGAAATGAACTCAAAGCTTTTCTTTTTGAAAACTAACCAAGCTTATAAATAATTAGAAACGAAAAACATTGTTGAAGCTGTTGAATTAGCACTATTGAAAGGATGATTCAACAAAAAGAAAAAAAAAAATCAATTGTCATGAAAAATCATTTTTCAAAATTTTTGATTACTCATGGAAAAGTGCAAAAAAAACCATTATAAATGGAAAAATGAATTATTAATATTCTATTCATACATTAGAATCACTTATTTATTCAAAAGTTTACTCAACATAAGATGTCTGACTTAGATTGTTCTTTATGTTGTGATACATTTCGAGCACCAAAGACATTACCTTGCCTTCACTCATTTTGTTCAGAATGTTTAGAAATCTTTATTGAACGAAATCATTCAAGCCAGAAACTTACTTGTCCTGTTTGTAGAACACCTTTTACTTTAAAAGTTAATCAAATTCCAAAATTGAAAACACTTCCACTTCTTGAAAGTGCTTTGAAAGCTCAGTCTTCTCTTGAATCTTTAGGATTTGGAAATCAGAATCAAAATATTAAATGTCAAGATGAAGAAAATGATGCTCGTTATTTTTGCATTGATTGTGAAGTTTATCTTTGCGATTTTTGTTTCAAATCACATAAGAAGTTCCCAAAAACTATGAATGATAATCTTATTCCTTTATCTGAAACTTCAAGTGAAAAAATTGTTGTAGGATTGCAATCAAAGTTAAAAGTGAACTGTGAAACTCATAAACAAAAAGAGATAGATTTGTTTTGTAAACAATGCAAGATAGCATTATGTTCCCTTTGCATTTCTGGACATAAAGATCATCAAATAACTCCTCTTCAAGATGAAATGAAAAGTGAAAAGAAAAAAATCTCTGAAATTATTAAGAAGGTACTATTTCTTTTTATTTATTTTTTTTTCATTAATGATTTGATCTTTTCAGTGATTGATCTTTATATTCACATAAAAAATAGGTTGAGAAAAAAGTGATAGAGATTGATGAAAAACTCCAAAAGAATGAAGAAGAAATTCAAAAATTGGAACTCAACTCAATCACAACACATACTCAAATTTCAAAACTGTTTAAAATGGTTCAAGAGAAATTACAACAACGAGAAACTGAATTATTAGAACAACTTGAAGTTCATCAAAAAGCAAAGAAAAAAGAATTACTCCTTCAAAAAGAAAGTTTGGAATTTAGTAAAGAAGGAGCAATGAGTTCTTGTCAATTGATTACAAAAACATTAAATGAAGGATCTAATGCTGAGATTTTCGAATCCAAGAAATTCTTCGTTGCAAGATTAAATACTTTACAAAAAACTATCTCAGAAATACCATCACTTCAAACATCTTTAGTATCTTTTACTTCACAAAAATTAGAAGATAAGATTCAAGAAAAAATTTCAAAACTTGGAATACTCATTACAGAGGATATTTCAATTGATCAATCTTTAATTCTTAAGGATGATGATCATTCAATTATTTATGATAATATGAAGTATTCTTTTCAAATAATTTTCAATACAAAGGATTCAACTCGAATTCAATACACTCCATTAGTTGAAATAAAAGTATTTGGACCTCAAAATACTACATATCAGGTTTAAATTTATTTTTATTTTTTTGATATAAGTTTTTTTATTATTTCATCTCATTTCATTTCTTTAATGCATTTTCTTTTCTTTCCTCAACTCAGCCTTCAATTATCGATAATAAAGATGGATCACTCTCCGTTAGTTTTTTACCAAATCTTATTGGAAAGTACTCAATCAATGTATTATATGAAAATGAACATCTTCAATCATCACCTTTTGAGGTTCAAGTTTTTGATTCAAATCAAAAATATCCAGAATACTCAAATCCAAATTCACTTTGTATAAACTCAAAAGGTGAAATTTTTGTCACAGATACAGGAAATAATAAAATTATGAAACTTGATGCAAAAGGACATCTCCTCTCTCAATTTGGAACTTTTGGAGAACATAATGGTCAATTTGATTCTCCTATGGGTATTGCTATTGGACCAAATGATAATATCTATGTTTGTGATGAAAAAAATCACAGAATTCAAGTTTTCAATTCAAATGGAGGATTTCTTTCAAAATTTGGAACCAAAGGTGAAGGAAATGGCGAATTTTCTAATCCTTATGGAATAGCTGTCAGTTCAAAAGGGATCATAGCTGTTACAGATAATAATAATCATCGTGTTCAAATTTTTTCTTCTCCTGGAAACTTTCGACGTACATTTGGAACTAAAGGAATGGATGATGGTCAATTTAAATTTCCATATGGAATAGCAATTGATTCCAATGATAATATCATTGTTTCAGATAACAACAACCATAGAATTCAAGTCTTCAATTTAAATGGAACATTTTTATTCAAACTTGGAAATCATGGTCAAAATGTTGGACAACTCTCCTTTCCTTGTCATATTTCTGTTGATCAAGATGATAGAATTTTAG
>Ga0209960_1004201_pt1:0-2500 | contig 11279 bp, 16 predicted proteins | sample ThiBiot_500_plan_2_FD_183947 | JGI IMG/M metagenome (GOLD analysis project Ga0209960, IMG submission 183947) | Wastewater bioreactor microbial communities from Cape Town, South Africa - Thiocy_expt_500_plan (SPAdes) | ecosystem: Engineered > Bioreactor > Thiocyanate-remediating >... | reverse complement strand
GTCAAAACTCATATCAGTTTATATTTATACTTCTATTATTATGCAAAATTGGAGAGATTGTAAATGCTCGTAAGAATTTCTTATTATTTTTGATTTATTTATTTCTTCAATTAAGAAAAATATTAATCATTTCTTTTGGTGGAACAAAAAAAAAGAATGTGCAAATACCAAAGATAATGCTGTTGTTGGAGAGTTCGTGAATGGATATTGTCTTTGTGAATCTGGATATTTTCCAATTACAATAACAGATTGTGAAGGAGGAAATAATCAAATATGCACTTTTCCTACTGTTTCTCCTCTTGTATCAACTACAGTGGCTGAATTTATTGAGGATGATAAAAAGTCTTTTGTATCTCTTAATCAAGTTAATATTCAAATTGCTTCTGATTTTATGCAAAGGAGAATAATGAAGCAAATTACTTTTAATACGGATGTACCTGATTGTGTTTATCCTGGAGTCAATTTTCATAAAATTCTTGATGAATCTTCTTGTCAAGATGTTTTCACAGCTTCAATACCAATTCCAACTCTAGTTGTAAAATTTCTTATTTTTCGTTTTATTTTATTTTATTTCTATTATTTCTTTTCTTTCCTTTCAAGTGTCCAACTCTAACAAAAATTAACACAAAAATATTAGAATACTTGTAAATTTAGCTTGGTACAAACCGCTTCTACTGCTTATTATCAAGGTGTTATTCAAGCTCAAGTTGAAGATCATATTTCTCAATTTCGAGGAAATGATTTTCATAGAGTTACAAAATCTCAACTTAGAATTGAAATCAGCCTTCCAAAGACAATTACTTTACAAACAACAAATTTACAAGCCTTTGGATTCCCTGATGTTCAATATGCAATTACAAAACAAAAGTATTTTTTCTTTTCTTTTCTTTTCTTTTCTTTTTCTAAAGGAATAAATGAATAAAAAATATTCACAAAAAAAACTCTTATAGTTTCCGAATTGATGGTGGGTCATCAATTGAAGTGACAACAAGTCTTCAATGGCCATATAAAATAACTCAACTTCAAATCAATGCTGTTTGTTTTATTAACTCAATATTTGTTTTATTAATTTTTTTTTTTACACCTTTTTCTTTTTCCTTTGGAATTAACTTATCACAATTTAGCTTGCAGATGGGTTTTCTGGTCAAATTTCAGAAACTACAGTCACACCTTGTACTGATGATGTTAAATCTTCTTGTCTTCAAAAATTCCTTGTCTCCCTCACAATGCTTCCAGATTTTGTTCGTTGCACTTTTAATGGAGACTATTCATTACTTTCTTTTTTCAGTTGTCGTGGAGACCCTGATTCTTGTCCATCAAAAAATTTCCCACCTCAATCTGGAATTAATTTCACTCTTACTTCTCAAAATATTTGTACTGGTGTTAATATTGATATTAATGTATTTTTTTTTTTTTTTGATGATTTACTTTATTTTTCTTGTAATGACTAAATATTCTTTCCTTTCTTTTTTAGCTCCTTGGATCTATCTCAAGTTTTGGAGATGCTGGAAGAACAACTTCTAAAACTGCATTTCTCAGTGGTGATATATCCTATTATACAGTTGCAGTTCAATCCACAGCTGCTTTAAATGAAGTCAAAATTGTTAGGGTTTCATTTAGGTACTTTTCTTTTTCCTATTCTTTTTTTTTTTTTTTCTCAATTTAACCTAATTTGCTTTTTTTTAAAAAAAAGGGAATTTGGAAAACAAAATTCTTCAATTTATCTGTATGATACACTTCAAGGTGGTGGACCTACAACATTAGGAACTAACTTAGGTTTGACAACAACTGCTGGAACATCATCAGCCCAAATGCAATTTCTTGTTTTGTCAAATGCTAGAACAGTCCCATTTAATCAAAATTTATATTTAATTAATTCAAATTCATATCAACTTTTTTCCATGGAATTAACAATTGTTGCTGAAGTTAAATATCCAACATCTTTTGGAGCAAAGAGAGGACCTAAAGATTCAACTGAACAAATTCAAATTGTTTCTCAAATATTTATTGATTTGTCAAACACTATCTCATCTCCTACTTCTCCTTCTGGACAAGATCCACCAAAAACTCAGAACTCAACTTCTACAACCCTTTCTCCATCTTTTTCTTCGCTATGTCTTTTTGTTTTTGTTTTCTTTCTTTACCTGTAAAATAATAAATTATTAAATGCTATTCTATTTATTTGTTTGCAATCAACAAATTAAAATCAAGAGTTTATTGACCAGATTTTTTTCCCAAGTGAATTCAACTATTTTCTGTTCTTTGTATTTTTTTTTTCAAGTCATCCTCAATACCAAATATTAGTTGTTGTTATAAAGGGATGTTTTTTTCAATCAGATTTTTTTGCAACAGATCAATCAAGCCAAGTTTGGATTGAAGAAAAGGTAATTTTTGATTTTATTTTTTTTTTCATAATTTTTTTCAAAAAAAAAAAATCCATAAGTAAATATGAAGTGAATGAACAAGTGGGTGAGTTATTTGATGAACGATTGAATGAATT
>Ga0209960_1004200_pt1 | contig 11283 bp, 9 predicted proteins | sample ThiBiot_500_plan_2_FD_183947 | JGI IMG/M metagenome (GOLD analysis project Ga0209960, IMG submission 183947) | Wastewater bioreactor microbial communities from Cape Town, South Africa - Thiocy_expt_500_plan (SPAdes) | ecosystem: Engineered > Bioreactor > Thiocyanate-remediating >... | reverse complement strand
TCTATTTTTTTTTTTTTTTAAACTGTGTTCATTCTTTGGAACAAACAAAATTTTGTTGTTGTTGTTGTTCTTCTTGTTGTTGCGAAATAATACCAGGTCAAAGTAAACATGTTCCCAAAATGATCAAAGAATAGACCAAGAAGGAAAATGATCAACAAAACAAATGAAAAGTTTCCCCCAAATCCGTAATTAATTCTCGAACAAAAAACACAAAAAAATTAATTGTAAAATAGGTCCGAAAGTGAATAAATACTGACTACAATTCAATACTTTTTATTCACTTATTCACAGATTCTTCTTGAACGAACCTTTTGTAAAACTTTTCTACAGATTCATGAATGAAAACACTAGTACTCTTTGTGTTGTTCTTCTTCTCTTTTGTTCATGGTTCAATTTTCCTTTCATTATTTCTTTACTCATTTATTTTTAGTTCTTTCTTTCTTTCTTTCTTTCTTTCTTTTTTGAAATATTCTTTGCTTGTTATATATTTCTCTTTGAATAGGTGTGATTGACCCAGATGATAAAGCTATATTACAAGCTTTTTATGATTCATTGACTTCAAAAGGTAGCATAAGCTGGAATTTTGATTGGGATTTATGTGCTAATCCCTCGTTCACTGGGTTGACTTGCGACGATGATGGAAAAGTGATAATATTGTATGAAACCTCTCTTCTTCTCTTTTATTATGATTTTATTTGATTTGAAATTCTTCAATAATAGGAATCTTATATCGAAAAGCATCTATGGAACCATTTCAACTGAATTAGGAGATTTAAATCGTTTGCAACAACTGTTTAATTTCATTAAAATTCAATTTTTTTTCTTGTTTACTGTACCTTTCTTAAAAATAAACCTCAATAGAAGTTTAACTGGAAATAATTTCAATGGGACTCTTCCTACAGAGCTTGGAAAACTACATGAATTAAATCTCCTGTAAAAAATTTTCCTTTTTACCTTTTCTTTTTCTTTTTCTTTTTTTCTTTTTTTTTTTCTTTTCTATGAGTATTCTAATTTTATTGACTTAATGTATTCTGCTTTGATAGATATATGAGTACCAATAAACTATCAGGAACCATTCCAGCTGAATTTGGAAACTTGAGTCGCATCACATCAATGTAATAATCAGATTTTATTTTTATCTTTTCAGAAGAAAAAAAAGAGAATTTACACTCAATTCAAATTTGATAGATACTTTGTTGGAAATAAACTTTCAGGTACTATTCCAGTTGAATTGATAAATCTTCAAAATTTGACCAGTCTGTAAGATTTCTTTTTTTTTTTTTTTTTTGATTAAATATCATTGAATTTTTTGGTTGAGTTAACCAATGATATTTTAATAGTTACCTTGCAGATAACCAACTCTCAGGCACCATACCATCTGAACTTGGACTTTTGAAGAAACTTGAATCAATGTTACTTTTTTTTTTTTTTGTCTCAAAAAAAGCTAAATTGTTAATGAAACTTTTAGAAATTTGTCTTCCAACCAACTTTATGGGACCATTCCAATCGAATTAAAGAATTTGACTATCCCAATGTATCCTTCTTTAACTTTTCTTTCTTTCTTTTTTTTCTTTCTTTCTTGAGATTTCAATCAAAAAAATTTTAGGTATCTTGAAAAGAATTATTTTGATTGCCCCGTTCTCAATTATGCATACTTAAGTAGTGATTATCCTAACCTACAAAAGCAATGCAGTAAGATTCAATAACAAACAAAGAAAGAAGAAAAAAAAGAGAAAAGAAAATAATTAAATAATTTTCACAATAATCAAGATGACAGTTGCCCTCCTAATCGTTGTCAAAGTGGGTTCATTTGTTCAATGAGAAATAGTCCTGGTTGGAATTGCTCAGGTTTTATTTATTTTAATTGAAATTAATCAATTCTTCAAATTATTAATTTATTTTTTTTATTAAATTAAAAATAGATATTAATGAATGTTTAACAAACAAGGGAGGATGTCATTTGCTGGCTAATTGTGTAAATACAGAAGGAAGTAGAAATTGTATATGCCCGTTAGGTTTTCTAGGAAATGGTGTGGATGATTGTTACTGTCCTGAAAACATGTTTTTGAGAAATTCTTCTTGCCAGTCTTGTCCTTTAAACTCAGTAAGCCAAGAAAATGTCACATCAATCATTGATTGTAAGTGTATCAACGAAAATCATTTTGTTAATACTTCGTCACAAACTTGTGAGCCTTGTCCATATGGTTCTTTGGTTGATCTAACTTTAAATATTTGTCAAAGTAAGTTCATTTAATTTATTCATCTATTAATTTCATTGATTTATTTTATTGATTTTTTTATTAATTTTTTTTTTTTAAAAAAAAAGAGGTAAGATGCCCCGAGATGAAGACAAATCCATCAGACTTTCCTTCAACTGAATATGGGAATGTAGTTACCCCAAGTTGCAACACAGGCTATGTCATTTTTGAAAAGGAAGAACCACGTCAGGACAATAATTATGCAATTGCAATGTGTGAATTAGTTAATGCTAGTTATGCAGAATGGAATATAACACAACCATGTGAGGAATCTTGTGCAAAACATCCATGTGAGAATAATCAACAATGTGTTTATCCAAATGGTGCAATGAATGCAAAATGTATTTGTGCTGGTTATTATGGTAGATATTGTCAAAATGTAGATCCTCAAGGTTTTTTTTTTTTTTTTTTTTTTTTTTTTTTTTTTTTTTTTTTTTTTTGTAAAAAAAAATCAATTCATCATATTTTGTTCTTTTACTTTCTCTAACTAACAATACGAAACCAAAATTTAAATAGGATGCAATACATTACGATGTTCAAATGGTGGGTTATGTATGAATAAAACAGAGACAAATGCAGCATATTGTAATTGTGATGATACAGGGTTTGAAGGAATTTTTTGTGAAACAGATGTCAATGATTGTATCACAAATGTGACATGTTTAAATGGTGGAACGTGTTATGATGTTGGGAAGGAATTGACTGTTTGCTTATGTCAGGAAGGATTTACTGGAAAAGATTGCAACTCTTGTACTCCAAATACTTGTAAGAACAAAGGAGATTGTTCAATTGTTAATGGTACTATCGCATGTAACTGTTTTGGTACAGGATATGAAGGTGCAAAATGTGAAGTCTCGAAAAATGATTGTCGAACAGTTCCATGTGAAAGAGGAAGATGTTTAATTTATAATGATATTGCAACATGTGATTGTAATGCAACAAACTATGAAGGAGATAGATGTGAAATGTCAATTAATCCATGTAATAGTGATCCATGTCAAGGTAGAGGAGATTGTTTGCACACAGGACCAAATGAATATGAATGTAGATGTTCTGGAAAATGGACAGGAATTCAAAATTGTGAAAATTATTCTTCAGTTAGTGATCAAAATTCAATCTTTTATATCCTTGGAATTTTATTTGGTTTCTTTTTTTTGATACTCCTAGTACTCTTAGTTATCAATACAAGGCATGAATTTGTAGGAATTGGACAATTTATATTTAAACTATTCTTTGTTACAATGAGTATCTTTGATGTAATTTCAGATATCTTCTTTGTCCTTGAAACAAATGATTGGGGATATGAAAACAACGATTTTCTTTATTTTTATACAAGCTTGGCATTTTTGGTTATCCCCGTAACTCTATCAACTCTTGGAACAATTATATTATTAATTTGGAAGGGCAATGATCTTCAGCTCTACTCAGTTCGGGAAAGATTAACTTTTGCGATTGTAACATTATTTTCAGCAGATGCTTGGGATGCCTTAGAGTTTGTAATCATAATTGAAGGATTAGCACAACAATACAAATCAAAAACTCCAAATGAGAACAAGAAAATATATTTAAGACAAAGAGAAAAAGGAGAAATGTTGACCAAGACATTCAAAATTTATTTAGTACCATTATGGGTTGTGAAAATGATTGAAGATGTCCCTCAATTTATTATTCAAATCTTCTTCCAATCATCAACTCCAGCTAATACCATTGTTATCCTCTCTCTAACAAGCTCCATTTTCACGATCTCATTAAGTCTATTATTATTTTTAGTTGCAAAGTATCTCAGTCCTTCAACAACAACAGAAAATAAAATGACTCAACTCTCAGATTTTGATTCAAGTCTTGAATCAAAATTAAAAGAGTAGAAATTCTCTATTAGATGTATAAATAAAATAAAATAGAAACTAGAAATATGCTTTATTTCTTTTTGACCATCCTCTTAGAATCTTAGAATCTTTACAGAAGATTGAAAATGAATTAATTAATTGTTTGATTCTAAAGATGTAGTTGATTCTTCTTCTTGAAATCAATTTTCAAAAGACTAAAAACTCTTATTGTTATAAGAAAAAGAAAAAGAAAAAGCAATCAATTCAGCAACTTTATTTAATCTTATTCTCATGCTCAAGTGATCTCAAAATCACTTTTTCTGAATTCAATTTTATTTGTAAAAATAAAAGGAAATGAATTATAATATCATCATCATAATAACAATCATAAAGAAGTTAAGCTTTTCAAAAACATTAATCTTAATTTCATTATAAATATTAATGAAAGTTTGAATTATAACAAGAAGACAGAGAGGATGTTGTTGAAGAGTTTAATCGAATTTCAATTAAAAAAAATAATAGTAATCGAATAGGTTGTGAGCTAGTGATGTCCCAGAGATTTTCCTCCCATGAATACAGGTTTCCCTCTCATTATTACCATTCTTATTCTTCTTATTCTTCTTCTTTATAACCCTATTCATTACTTTAACCTATGCATAATTATTTAAAATTGAGTTCCAATGCACTCTTTAACTCATAATTAGTTAATGTTGATATTAATAGGTTCTTGGTTGTTGTTGAAGAATTGGGATCTTTTTGATCTTGAATTATTATTATTTTTTTTTTTTTTTGAATTAGAATTATATCAATGTTATTTTGACAATAAGAAAGAAGTATAAGTTTATGACCAGTTTGTTGTTATATGTTTATTGGATCTAATTTGTCTTTGTTATTACATTTTACATTAAAGAAAAATGAAGAGAAAGAGATCTATGACTCTTTTTTGTAGTTTCTATTTTTCTATTTTTATTTCTATTGTTTATTTGTTTTATTATTCTGAATTATTTATAAATATATAAATATATATAAACTATTGTAATTATAAAATTTGTTGAAGAAATAATAATAATTTAATTTGTTGTAATTTTTTGTTTTTTTTTTTTAAAAAAAAACAATTATAGATCCATTTGGAAACAGTTCTTTGAAGGTGATTTAAAGTCTGTGAAAGCATGTGGAATGAGAGGAGAAGTTGCAAACTCTCCTTATCGTGGAATCTGTTGGAAAGTAAGAGTTTTGAAAATATATATATTTAATTTCAAAGAGTGATTCTAAAGAAAAGATTTCTTTGAAAAACAATAAATAGTTATTTCTTGGGATTCTTCCAGATACTGATATTAAAAAATGGCCTGAAGCAATTCAAAATCAAAGAAAAGCTTATGACACTTTAAAAGAGGGATTTTTAAAAGATTTAGAAGAAAAAATGAAATCTGATGACCTTGAAAAAAATAATCCACTTTCTTTGGATGAAGAAGTTCCCTCTTTTATTATTAATATTTCTTCGAATTCATATTTTTATCAAGAGTTAATTAATTAATTATTTAATAGAGTCCTTGGAAAAAATTCTTTGAAGATTCCGAACTTCAAAAATTAATTCAACAAGATGTTGAAAGAACGTATTTTTTTTTTTTTTTTTTTTTTTTGAATTTTTCCTTCATCAAAAGAATTCTGTTCAAAGATTTAAAATTAACTGTTTTATTTGATTTTTTTTTTAAAAAAAAATAGTTTCCCTGAGCAAGATTTTTTCAGATCTGAGAAGGTTCAAAAAATGATGACAGACATCTTGTTCATTTGGTGTAGAGAGAATGAAGATACTTCTTATAGACAAGGGATGCATGAAATCCTTGCATTAATTCTTTCTGTTATTTCTGAAGATCAATTAACAAGTTTAGATGATGATGATGAAGATGAGTTTGATTTCCACCTTTTTCTCATTTTTCTTTTTGTCTTTTTCCAACTCGTTCTTCAAAAAAAAAAAAAAAAAAAAAAAAAAAAGTCCAGAAATTGATTCTTTAATTTTACTCTTGCAATCACCAAATTATGTTGAACATGATACCTATGGAATTTTTCAAGCTATTATGCAAGTCATGAAACCTTGGTTTGAAAGTGGACAAAAACAAGGAGAGCAAGAAGTTGGTGTATGTTTCCACTTTCTTTCTTTCTTTCTTTCATTATATGATGGTCTTAACAATTATTGTTCATTAGAATCATATGAAAAGACCAGAAACAATTTTTGGAAAAACTATGAATGATCAAGAACCTGTATTTTTTTTTAAAAAAAAGGTTCAAAATTATTATTAACTTACTTATTTTTTTAAAAAAAAATATTGAAGTCATCAACTTCTGAAGTTATTCGAAAATGTAATCGAATTCATCATCAATTGTTAAAAGCTTATGATCCTATTCTATATAATCATCTAGCGAAGAATGGAATCGAACCTCAAATTTATGGAATGTACAATTTTCAAATCTTTTTTAAAAAAATAAATAATCAATCAGAACAAAAATAAAAAATAAAAAATAAAAATTAAAAATTAAAATAGTCGTTGGATCAGATTGTTATTTGGAAGAGAGTTTCATGTTCGAGATGTTTTAAAACTTTGGGATGCTATATTTGCAGATGATAAAAGATTAGGAAGTATTGATTACATTTGTGTATCTATGATTCTTTATCTTAGAGAGCAACTCTTACAGTCAGATGTATCAGGATGTCTTTCCCGTTTAATGAAATTTCCACCTATTGAAGATGTTTTATGGCTTTTTGAAAGAGCCATAAAAATTAGAGATGCTCCTCAAAATCAAAAACCTATTCCAATCAATTCTCCCCCACCAGCTTTCCAACAAAATACACAACAACAACAACAACCAAGTCATCCATTATCTCATGGTTCAGACCACTCAAGAACCCCTAAAGTGATTTTTTTTTTTTTTTAAATTTTTTGAAATTTTTTTAAAAAAAAATTTTTTTTTTTTCCATCCACGATTTAGCAAAATTTTGGTGCTCAAACCAAGAAAATCAACCAAGTAATAACTAAAGCTGCATCTCATTCACCAAAACCAATTCCACCAAGAAAGAATTCAACAGGAAAAGAAGCAGAGTTTACCAGAGAATTAATTGAAAAAGAGAGAAAACTTCAACTTGAATTGAATCATCTTCACCAAAGAAATATTTTACTTGCTGAACAAATGCAAAAAGGAATTCAACTTTTACATAAAGAAGTATTTTTTTTTTTTTCTTATTGATACTTCTTTTTCAAAAAAAAAAGAAAAAATTAAAAATTAAACAAATAATTAAATTAAATTAAATTAAATAGCTTCTAGAAAATGAAGCAAGTCCCGATGTAGATAAAGTGTTGTTAGCAATAGCTGGATTGAAACAAGTTAAAGACGTTCTTGCTGGAAATCTTGAGTTTGATCAAAAAGTTTTATTAATTAATGATACTGCTTATACTGCCGCTGAACCAAGAGGTAGTTTTTTTTTTTTTTTTTTGAATTTTAAAAAATAAATAAATAAATAAATAAAAAAGGTTCCAAAGAAGAAGAACGGCCAACTTTAGAACAAAGTGAGCAACCAGATGAAGTTGAAGTTAGAGAAAGGAAAGAGAGAGAAGAAAAAGAAAGACAATATTTATTAGAAAAAGCAAGAAAAGATTCAGAAAAACAAAAAGAAGAGGAAAGGCGAAGAAAAATAGCAGAGGAAGAAAAAAAGAGAAGAGAGGAAGAGGAAAGAAGAAGAGAAGAAGAAGAGAGAAAAGCAAGATCAAAAGTACCTTCAAATATCTTTGATGATGTTGATGATGACAATGAAGTTTTTGATATGCTTGGTGATAGCAAACCTTCAGATAAATTGAGTGTATTGTTAAGTTAAAATACTTAAAGTAAGGAGAAGGAAATTGTTTTTTAAAAAAAAGTAAATAAAAATCAAAGAACAAAAAAAATTATTTGTTTATTTCTTTATCAAAACAAAAAGAATTACAAATCCAACTTCAAAGAAAGACTTCCAAGTTTGAATATACTTATCTTCAATTCAACATTTGTTTGATTGATTAAATTATTGAAAATTTTCAATTCTATTCTTTCCTTTAAAATATATACAATTGGATAAATAATTTAATAATACAAGAGATTCTTCTTCCTCTTTTCTTCTAATCATCGAGTCCAATTAATGCAAATAAACAAGAAATAACAAGTAACCACATCACAAAGCCAAAGAGAATAGCAGCTTTAACATAAATCTGACCTTTCTTTGCATAATACAACGCATCATCCCAACGTCCATAAGCAATACTTTTCTTCTCTAAACTAGCAAATATCAATGAAAAGATTCCAATAGGAAAGAAACAAAGAACTGTTGCTAGAATTGCTGGAGTGTAACCTCGAAAAGATCTCTTCACAGGTTGTTCATCTATCTCATCAAAATAAAGTGCTGCTTTTTGCATTTTCTTCAGAAAGGTAAATAATTCAATAACTTATTGAATAAGCTGAGGAGGAAATAAGGCTATGAATGAATTTGTAATAACGAAGGAAGACTTCAACCGCAAAAACCGTTGCAATGGAATGAAGAAAAAAATTTTTTTTTATCAGTTACCAAACAATACTTTGAATTAATCAATGAAACAAGAAAGAATAAGTCTTTCGAAATTTATTGTATTGGAGGGTGTTTTTTTTTTTTTTAGTTAACAATTCCTGCAGGGAAGATTTTGACTTCAATGAATGATTTAATAATTTCCATTAAGTTTGCTTTGGTCATAACTGGGACTTCATATGAAAATCCAAGTTCTTTGGTGATTTTAGATCCATCAACTGTGAGAGAATTGTTATACAAAAGTTCCTAGAAAAAAAAAAAGAAAGAATAAGAATTTATTGTTTTGTTTTTGTTTTTGTTTTTTTTTTTTGAAAAAAAAAAGAACTTGATCAAGATAAGGAGTTAAAGGAGTGCTAGTGATTCCATTTTCTTTACAGAGATCAGACCATGGTTGTAAATGTTTGTCATTGATATCTTCAGTAACTGATTCAAGATTAAGCTTTTTTTTTTAAAAAAAAACCAGTTTAAAAAAAATCTTTAAAGAAATAAAAATTAAAGAGATTTTAATAATAGTACTTGGGCAAATTGTGAGATCATGCTTCCTTGATAATCGGTTTTAATTCCATAAATTTCACGAAGGATAGCAGCAACAGTTTCTTGAGCTAAGGAAAAAAAAAAGAAAGTTAATAACTAACCAATGAAATAAAAACTAAAAGAAATGAGGGAAGAAAAAAAAATAATACAAGAATCTCCAGAATCAGCAAGGTTAAAAACATCTCCTTTCTTAGCTTTTTGTGAGATTAAGAACAAGGCGCGACAAACATCTTGAACGTGGACTGTATTAATTCTAAGGTCTTTTGTCCAAAGGAATTTCATTTCCTCATTAAGACGTTTGTAAACTGCTCCAATAACGATACGAGGGGCTATTTTTATTTCAAAAATTAAAATTAAATGAGAAATTTAAAAATATTTTAAATCCAAAATGAAAGATTACTGATTCCAGTTGTATCTCCTGGTCCGTATACAATAGCTGGACGAACAATTACATAATTTAAACTAAAATGAAATTTTTTTTTTAAAAAAAAAAAAGATTAGTTATTTAAAGATAAAAATGTATTTTTGTTTCAAAGGAAAAAAAATAATAATTACCCATCAATCTTTTTCAATTCTTCTTCAGCTTTTAGTTTAGATTTGGCAACAAGGGTCCATGGTTTAATTTTACTACCTTCGTGACTTGGTTTCTATTTTTTGATTAATTTTTTTAATTAAAAAAAAAAAAAAAAACACAAATCAAATCAAAACAAATAATTCTTGTTATTAACAGAAAAAAAAAGAAGAAAAAAACAAACTTTGTCAGCATCATAAACTTGAGCTGTGGAAACTTCAATGAAGAGTTTGACCCCTTGTTTGGCAGCTTCTTTTGCACAATTAACTGAAAGAAGGAAGACACGTTCGTTATAAACCTATTTTTTTTGTTTTGTTATGTTTTGTTGTTTGTTTTAATACCAATCAGAAAAATTCATTCCAAAGTTTCAATAAGAAAGAAAGAAAGAAAAAAAAAAACCTCTTCAGTTTGTGAATATTTGGTTTCAGCTGCAAGATTGAAAACATAGTCATATTTTCCATCTGGATCTTCGAAAGCTTGAGCAATCATAGCTATTGGAAATTTGAAATTTGAAATCAGTTCCCATTTAATTCCAATAATAAAAATAATAAAAAATAATAGAAATAAAATAGAAATAAAATGAATTAAAAAAAACAAACTTGGGTTAACAAGATTCTTTTGAAGAAATTCAGCTTTCTCGAAAGCAGCAGCTTGTCTAGCATTCAAAAAAGCGGTCTTTGGAATAACTTTATCAACAACGCGAACTTTATCACACAAGTCATTTTCAATCAAATATGTAACAAAGTTTCTTCCGATGAATCCAACTCCTCCAAGAACTAATACTCGTGGTTTGCTCATGTCTAAAATACCTTTTTTTTAAAAAAATAAAACAACAATAAATATAAGAACAATAAGTTTTCAATTTTTTTAAAAAACAATAAGAAAGAATTTTAAAATGTCATTCTTTTTTTTCAATCAAGATAATTGATGAATTGCAATTCAAAGTGGAAATTGTAAATTTTAAATTGTAAATTGTAAATTGATTTCTTTATTATTTATTATTTTATTATTTATTTATTGATTGAATTGTTTTTTTTTAAAGATTATATGGGTATATAATGATCATTACCCCTGATATGGATGACTTTCTCACATTTCTGATTGATCAACAATATCAAACATTTTTTTTCTTTTCTTTTCTTTTCAAAACAAAATCAAAATCAACATAATATTCAAATAGTATACGTTTGAAAACAAAACTTAAAACAAAAAGAAAATATATCAATAAATGAGATCCAAATCTCAATCAACAAACAAACAAACAAAAAAATAAAATAAAATAAAATAAATCAAAAATAACAAAATGATTAAGAAAAAGGTAAGGAAAAAAAACAAAAAGAATGATTAACAAAAAAAACTAACAATAACAAAATGTGAAAGATAAAATTGATAAAAACAATCAAACTAACAAAATAAACAAAGATATATATAAATCTTAAGAAAAAATCTTCAAAAAATCAAAAAATCTTCAAAAAATCTTTCATAATCATAGAAAAAATCTTTTGGAAAAAA